>Ga0209542_10012733_pt1 | contig 14638 bp, 18 predicted proteins | sample RifCSPhighO2_01_FD_184028 | JGI IMG/M metagenome (GOLD analysis project Ga0209542, IMG submission 184028) | Soil microbial communities from Rifle, Colorado - Rifle CSP2_plank highO2_0.1 (SPAdes) (version 2) | ecosystem: Environmental > Terrestrial > Deep subsurface > Rock core/Sediment ...
GCGTCGTCTCCATGCAAGTCGTGCTGAATCAATCGCTCAACACGGGAGCATCATTCGTCGCCGACCGTATCGGGCATACCGAATTCGGGAAATTTTTGCGCGAGTTGGAGCTCGGCAAAAAGACGGGTATAGACCTGCCGAGCGAAGCCGTCGGTCAACTCAAATCTATTGATAACGGCTACGACGTGGATTACGCGAGCGCCTCTTTCGGGCAGGGAATCGCCGTTTCGCCCATCGCGATGATTCGCGCGCTCTCGGCACTTGCAAACGGGGGAGCCCTGCCGAATCCGCATGTGGTCAAGGCGATAAAGTTGCAAAACGGAATCACGCGCTCGATTGACGTAGGCGCGGGGCCCCGCGTCTTGAGTGCGAGCTCGACGGAAGCCGTGACCGACATGCTCGTGCAAAGCTACGACACCGCGCTCATCGGCGGCGCCCTAAAACAGGAACGCTACTCGCTCGCCGCAAAGACCGGCACTGCGCAAATCGCGATACCGGGCGGCGGGGGATACTACCCCGACCGCACACTCCACTCCTTCTTCGGCTACTTCCCTGCGCGCGACCCCAAGTTCATCGTTCTCCTTTTTGCGGTCGAGCCGCAACGCGAGGCGTTCGCCTCCGCGACGCTCTCGCGTCCGTTCTCCAATCTCGCAAAGTTCCTCATCAACTACTACAGCATTCCACCAGACAGATAAGCGTTTGTCAGAGGCCTTATCCACATAGGAACACTCTCATATTCTTAAGAATGTGAGAGTATGAAGGAGTGGCGGAAAAGAAGATAAAAGGGCCGAAGAAGCTTGAGCGGCATTTTAAAGGCGTCGCTAATCACCGGCGCATCCAAATACTTCTGCTGATAGCGAAACAGCCCGAAATTAGTCTCATCAATATTGCGGACACGATAAGCGGGAACATGAAGACAGTATCAGAGCATGTGCGGCGGCTGACGTTGGCGGGTTTGGTAGAGAAGCGGTACGCGGGTAGGGAAGTCCGACACGTCCTCACTCCGTACGGACGAATCTTCTATTCGTTTATAGAAACATTCTCACGTTCTTAAGAATGTGAGAGTATGGCGGATACCGATATTGGAAAAGTGGAAATTTCTTTGTTTTACGGTACTATTTCGCACGAGGCCTCATCGTCTAGCGGCTAGGACACATCCTTCTCAAGGATGGAACCGGGGTTCGATTCCCCGTGAGGTCACCAGTATCGGAACGAGGTCATTTTCGGAGTGGTTTTCTTTGGCCGCCAACAAAGAAAACCACTGATTCTGGGGCACGCCGCGCGCTTCGCGCGCGTGGAGAGTGAGGTTCGAGCCGAAGATTTTTTGGAGAGAGGATTTTTTGGAGGGGTAGTCTTTGGATTTCGCTATTTCTTCAAGCACTGAAGCCTCGTTAATCCACTTGCGCAGGGGTTCGAGCCACACGGCGGCGTTCTGTTCAAGCAGGAGGATTCGCTCCTGCGCAGACTTCTTTTCGGACATCAGCGCGCGCTTCCTTTCGAGATAGTCGCCGCGCTCAATATCCTGTTCCACAAAGAGGTCGGTGATGCGGGCAATTTTGCCGTCTAGCTCGGCAATCTTTGCCCGCATCGCTTGGACGGACGCCACCGTGGTGTGAGTGGCTTCTTGCGCATCTTTTTCTGCCATACGATCTAATTCTTTCGCCCAATGCGGTGGCAGACAGAATTTCGCGAGCAACTCGGAGAGTTGCGAGTCCAAGGATTCTTCCCGCACATACGGCTGTGAGCAGTGGGCAGCGGCTTTCTTTTTCGTACAGCGATAGTACACGTAGCGATGGACGTTGCCGTTCTTCTGTCGTTTCAATTTGTCCTCTGCGGTGATGGAAAAGCCGCACTCGCCGCATCGCAAGAGGCCGCAATATGCTTGCGGCTCGTTCGTCGGTTTGTGGTGCGCGCGACTGCGAAGCGCGAGAACTTTCTGCACCTTGTCGAACAATTCTTTGCTCACAATGGGCGTATGCGTACCCTCATACATTTCGCCGCTGTAGGTGAAGTGGCCGAAGTAAAACGGATTGGAGAGCAAAAAGGTTATCTGGTCTTTTTTGAGTGGCCTGCCGCCGCCCTTGCTCCATCCGCGCGTAGCTCCCGTCTTGATACCGCGCTCAAAAAGAAATTGCGCAATATCCTCTAGCCGCGAGCCGTTCTTGGCGTACAACTCAAACGCCTTGCGCACAAGCGGCGCTTTGCGCCGATCCACGACGATGGTCTTGGTATACGGGTCGTTGAGGTAGCCGAGCGGCGCACTGCTCGGATAAATACCCATTCGCGCCTTTTGCCGGAGGCCTCGTGTCACGTTGACGCTCAAGTCGCGGATGTACTGATTGGCCATACCGAACTCAACAGACATGAGGAGTACGTTGTCATGCGGAAAATACGCTTTGTCGTGCGTGATAATTTTTTGGATAGTGCCTTGTTGCAAAAGCCACGAGATGCGCCCGCTATCCACCGGATTGCGCGAAAGGCGGTCAATCTTCCAACACACGATGCCCTGCGCTTCGCCCTGCTCGACACGCTTTAGCAATTCCTCGAATACAGGGCGGCCGGGCATCTTCGCGCTCCGCTTCTCTACCAACTCGTCTGCAATCTCCAACCCGTCGCGCTTGGCGAGCGCGCGCAATTCCGCCAACTGCGCCTCGATGGAGAGCACTTGCTTGTCCTCGGTGTCGGTACTTTTGCGTGCGTAGAGGAAGTACTGCATAGTGATACTATAACTCGATATGAAGAACCCTGGACTACTTTTAGAGGATATCTTGAAGATCAAACGCGACTTCGAAGCGGAAGGAATAAAGCTGCCGCCTGGGCTAGCGGGTATGTACGGCGAGATTCTCGCTTTTCAGAGAATGTTGGCGATGTTTACAGGTATGGGTGCCGAAGTTAAATACGATTCTGGGCAAAAGGGCGCAGATATCCAATTGATAAAGAAGAATGGTAAGTCGATATTTGTTGAGGTGAAAACGTCTCGATTAAAAGAAGAAGGATATGGCTGGTTGTATGGAGCTGCGCTTAATGTAAAGAAATGCAAAAGTAAAAAACATCCCGATGCGATGTTCCAACACCGCCAGCGCGGACTTATTCATGGAGATTTCTGTTATTTTGATTTCATAGTATTTGTCACGTTGAATGATAGTTTTGATGCCAGTTTTTATGTTATTCCGCGCGAATTTATTGAGGAGAACAAGGAGCTACTGAAAAATATTCACCCACGATTTCTTAGTTCCACTCACAGAATATTCGTTAGCAACGGAGATAAGCCAAAGTTGCCTCCCGAACAACATGAACTCATTCGTAAAACCGAGAAGTATAAAGATTGCTGGGACCTCATTGGGCAACTGCTATGAATGAATTTGAGGTAGATAGAATAATTGCGTTACTGCAAAAGGGTGAGTTTGAGGGAGCGCGAAAATATCTGGGGACCTTGTCCGGCGAAGAGGATTTTCACTATTGGTACTATCTCGGCGTTGCAAGCAGAAAGATCAACGACTTAGAAACCGCGGCGGAGTCTATTGACAAGGCTATATTGTTAGACGACAAGTCGAGTCCGGCATATTTTGAACTCGGACTGATACATCAGGCGAGGAAGGAATACGGTAAGGCGATAGATTGTCTGACCAAATCGCTTGAACTAATGTCTGATGGGGTCACTCCGATACAGCGAATAGATTCATTGAACAGCCTTGCGCTAACTTATAAACGCGCTGGGGACATCGACAACGCTCTCAAGTATTACAATCTTTCGTTGGAGACATTGGCGCAAGACATACACGATTGGATAAAGACTCGCCAGATCCACGAACTACCTCAAAGACCTACGCTTCATCCCACAACTAAAACGTGGTATGAACTTGCCTTAGCAATAGCGACAAAAAGCGCTGCCAAAGATGGTATAGAGAATATTCGAGTACCGACTGGCGAAACGGCACTCAAATTGATTCAACAAAATCCTATCATTGGAAGGGCGTTTTATGACGATGGAAAAACTAGATACATTCTTCCTGCCTACTTCGACGCTTTTTTCGAGGCTCTAAAAGGAGACATTCTGTACTCGACAATTGTTAGTAACGTAGGCACTCTCTTAGCAGAAACCGCAGAAATTCGACGGGCAGGAGAATGTTTTATGGAAGCAATTGATTTCATACCGCAAGGTAGTGGATATACAGATTCCATAGTCAGTTTTAATCGGCTGCGAGAAGAATACGGCGCTAATTATTGGGAGTGAGTGGTGCGTGCGAACGGGAGGGTGGGTCAAACGCACATGCCTTATGGCGCCCCTCCAAAAAATCCTCACTCCAAAAATCTTCGGCTTTGTATTTTCGAACCTCCCTCCACCGCGACCCAGTAGGTCATTCTGCTGAATGAGAAGCGCGCGACATCAGTCGTTAGTGCTAAAATAGGTTCGAGCAGAGTTGTATAGAGTCAAAATTTTAGTGCTTGCAAACTGTTTTCCTGGGCGTAATGTCTGTTTAATGAGAAAAACCGATAAAGCGCGAGTATCTCTCGCTGGAGAATTTGCCGTTTTGTCACAACTCGCTTTGCAGGGAAAAGACGCAAACATGACTCTCGGCAATACAAAGGGCGTTGATATTTTGGTATCAGATCCGGTCACAGGAAGAATGCTGAAATTGGAAGTGAAAACAAATTACCGAAAGAAGCCTCGTAGCGAGGTCGCTAAGAACAAGATGTTCGGTAAAGTCTTGAGCTGCAGTGGTTGGATTCTAAAAAAGAATAACGGTAACTATGACAAGAAGAAACATGCAAATTTATTTTACTGTTTTGTGAATATTACGAAAGAAACGAACCGATGTAGATTTTTCGTCGTACCTGCCAAGATTGTTGCTGATTACGTAAGAAAGGAATTTAAGTTGTTCAAGCAAGAAAGGGAAAAAAGGGTCAAGAAAGTTAATGACGTGGGCATGAGGCAATTTCGTTTAGGCATAAGAGGCGAAATATACAAGGTGCGAACAACACCTATCGGAGAAGACTACGAGGACAATTGGGACTTTAAGACAAACGATTAATAAACCTAATATGAAACGAAAATGACAATAATTTATATACTTTTGGGAGTCATCATTCTTTCCTTAATAAGGATTTCTGGAATTGCTAAGGGAAATGCAATTAAATTACAAGATATCAGTCCAAAAATACATTTCATATATGAGCAACTTTTAAAGGAAAAAGAAAAAAATGAATAATATATGCAAGTGCGATACTCCAACGTGTGCCAAATGCTTGCTCGTTGCCTGTCAAGATGATAATTGCCCGATTCATACCACAGAGCTGAAGATCCAACAGAGAAGGTACAGGATGTCTTCGACTAACGTCGAGTACACGCAACAGTTGGAGGCAGAGATAGAGAAATTGAAAAACGTTAGAATGGCCATCAAGAAACCCTTATGATACTTGAGCAGGCACGGAACATACTGATTGCAGGGCTACTCATTTCTGTAGTAGTGATTGTGAACTTGGTTTATAAAACCAATAACCCAATCTGCCCTGATGATTTCAATGATGTTTATGAACAAGCGGCTGCATTGGATACATGGCTAGGAAACTTCTACGAGAGTAATCCAGACGCCACTATTGCAGAAATGGGAGAGGCAAGAAAGAACTTTTTTGTAAAACACAATTGCAAAGAAGCTCTGCAGAGGATTGAGGATATCCAGTCAGGGAACGCAGACCCAGAAATAGTCCAAATGATAGATGACGCAATACCAGATCCTCCAAAGAAAGTTAATTTGATTGGTATAACCGTGGCCAGGATGACCTATGGCCGAATCCTAGTTCGGAATTTAACTCCTAACACCCCCTTCTCTTATTTTATAGCCAGTCCTGACGACGTAATAGAGGAGGACGCTTTACGATATAGTCCTACTACTGGGAATATAGGTGATGAGCCAATTAGAATAATTGGGGAAATGTCGCACCAGTACTTTTGGGATGAGCCTGAATATTTTGGCTGTGTCCCGTGGGTTGATATAGAAAAAATCGAGAAACTCCCGGACCCTCCTAGGTTTCAACTCAATTAACGGAATCTCTCCTTAAATTTACATAAATCCAGCATAATCTAGGGTATCATGGCCGCATGAGCAAGAATCCTTATCTCAATGCGCTCCTCGCCTCGGCTTACATTGCCGTCATCGCTTCCGTCATGTATTTCGGCTCGCAGAATGCGGGGCAGGTGGAGGACAGCGTGCTTGCCCCTATTGCCATGCTCTCGCTTCTCGTGCTCTCCGTCGCCACGATGGGGTACCTGTTCTTCTACCAACCCGCCCAACTCTTTATGGCCGGACGGGCGGCAGAGGCGGGCACGTTCTTTTTGAAAACAGTCGGTCTGTTCGCGCTCGTGACGTTCATCTTTCTTGCACTTCTTTTTATTTTCCCAAGGACGCAAACGCCAAATGAAAACCTTTTGAGCGTGAAGTCATATGTAAGTCAAAATATCTCGGATCTCTCGCCCGAGAAGGAAGTGCTCGGCGGGACGTTTTATGTTACGGAAATACGGGCAGATGGCAGCGAGGGAGTGGTGTACTACGAGGACGGACACATCGCGCTCGTGGCGGATTTCACCTATAGCGTTTCGGGTGATGGGGACGTTGAAATAACTTCGTTCACCGTCCGCAAGTAGTGCGGCATTCCATCCGCAAGTGAAGGCCTCAGTGCGGAATGAAGGTGTGTGATAGAATCCGCGCATATGTCAAAAGTCATCGTCTCCGGCTCGATTGCGTATGACCGCATCATGGATTATGCGGGGAATTTTACCGACTCGTTCATGGCGGATAAATTGCACACCTTGAGTGTGAGCTTCCAAGTCGAGCGCATCAAAGAAGAGTTCGGGGGAGTCGCGGGAAATCTCGCCTACAATTTGAAGCTACTCGGAGAAGAACCGGAAATGCTCGGGACCGCCGGCTCCGACTTCGGCCGTTATGCGGACTATTTGCAGAAGCTCGGCATCGGCTCCGATTCCGTACACATCGACCCGTCTGATCTCACTTCCGTCGCGCACATCGTGACCGACCGCGCCAACAATCAGATAGCGGCATTTGCGATGGCCGCGGGCGCGAAGCCCTATGGACCTTTGCCCGACGGGGATTTCAAATGCGCCGTTTTGGGCGCGGGATGCGTCGCGGACACCATCGCCGTTGCCGCACATGCCAAAGCGAAAGGCGTCAACTATTACTTCGACCCTGGACAGTCGATGCCCGCGTTTGCAGCGGATAGTCTCAAAGAAATAATCTCGGGAGCGGCGGGTCTTTTTTGCAACGACTACGAGCTCGGTCTCATTGAAGAGAAAACGGGGTGGAACGAAGCCGCATTCCTCACGCAGACGCCGCTTCTCGTCGTTACGCTTGGTGCAAAGGGCTCGCGCATTATGTCCCAAGAAGGTGTGGTTGAAATTTCGGCCGTGCCACTTGGGAAGCTCGTCGATCCGACGGGGGCGGGCGATGCGCATCGCGCGGGATTCATCAAAGGGATACTGGCAGGTCTTTCACTCAAGCAGTGCGGGCAGTTGGCGAGCGTCGTCGCTGCGTACGCGGTGGAGAATTTTGGTACACAAAATCATCACTTCACACTTGCCGAGGCAAGCGAGCGGTACGAGAAAGCATACGGCGAAAAAATCGCTTTGTAGTATACTTCTCGCGTATGGAATACGACATCAAAGATATCGGCCTTGCCGCGGAAGGGAAGCGCCGCATCGAATGGGCCGAGCGCGATATGCCTGTATTGCAGAAGGTGCGCGAACGATTTGAGAAGGAATTGCCGCTCAAAGGTAAAACCTTGGCGGCGGTCCTCCACGTGACCGCCGAAACGGCCAACCTCGTGCGCGTCCTCAAAGCGGGCGGGGCCAATGTATTCCTCTCGGCATCAAATCCGCTTTCTACGCAAGACGATGTGGCCGCTGCGCTCGTGAAAGAGTATGAGATTCCGACGTTTGCCATAAAAGGGGAGAGCAAAGAGACATTCTTTAGACACATTGAGGCGCTCATCGCGCAAAAGCCCGTACTTACCATGGACGACGGCGCCGACCTCGTTTCGACCATTCACAAAGACCACCCCGAACTTCTGGGGGGTATGCTCGGCGGCACGGAAGAGACGACGACGGGTGTCATCCGTCTGCGCGCGATGCACAAAGACGGCGCGCTCAAAATGCCGATAGTGGCGGTGAATGACGCGAAGACCAAAAATCTTTTCGATAACAGATATGGCACGGGTCAATCCACACTCGACGGCATAATCCGAGCGACTGACGTGCTGCTTGCGGGTAAGACCTTCGTCGTCGCTGGATACGGCTGGTGCGGCAAGGGGCTCGCGATGCGCGCCAAAGGCATGGGTGCCAGCGTCATCGTAACGGAAATTGATCCCGTGAAGGCGCTCGAAGCCGCGATGGACGGATTTTTCGTCACGACGATGCGCAGTGCCGCTTCGGTCGGCGACATTTTCTGCACGGTGACCGGCAACATCAACGTCATCGGCAAGGAGGAATTCAAGGTGATGAAAGACGGCGCCATTGTGTGCAACTCGGGGCATTTCGACGTAGAGATTAATCTCAACGACTTGAAGAAAATGGCAAGCGGCGAGCCGAAGGTGGTGCGTGAGAATGTTCAGGAATACATCATCGGCAAAAAGCGCATCCGCATTCTCGCGGAAGGCCGCCTCGTGAATCTCGCCGCCGCCGAAGGCCACCCCGCGAGCGTGATGGACATGAGCTTTTCTACGCAGGCGCTCGGAAGTGCTTGGATGGCAACACAAAAGAAGCCGCTCGCTCCCGGCGTGTACGACATTCCCGAGGAGATGGAGCGGGAAATCTCGTCGCTCAAGCTCGCTGCAATGGGTATGAAGATAGACGAACTCACGCCCGAGCAAAAAAAGTACCTCGAAAGCTGGCAGCACGGGACGTAGGATATGCCAAGCGGGAAATTGGATGCGGATATCGAAAAAGGACCCGTACGGATGAAAGATTTCAGAGTGCTTAGGGAGGTCGCGGAAGGTGGGCCAAATGTGGAAACGGAGTATGAGCTAGAGCGCCGCTATACACCTACGAGGCTGCTTTCGGCAGAAGAGTTGGTGCTGATGCCGTCGCGGGAGATTGACCAAGCCTACGTCAAGGCGTTGGATACCGAAGGTGCATGGCGCTCATTCCGGCTCCGGGAAACGCGAAAGTCGGGGCCCGAAGGCACGCTCTTGCGGGTCGCGGAAAAAACGAAGATAGAGAATACGCGCGCGAAACTTGAACGGCAACGTAAGTTCAAACCGGAGGGACGCGAAGGGAGGGAATTCGAACAACTCTGGGAGAGGCGCGATAGAAATCTGGACATCGTATACAAGACACGTTACTACACTCCGTATACGTTCACAGCACCTGACGGGAAGCAATACGAGTTTGAGATACATTACGATGTGCACCCGACCCTTAAAGGCTTCATACGCATTGAGGTTGAGTTTAAAGGCTCTGACCCGGATGAGGCTGAACGTTTTTTGCTAGAGAATGGTCATGCGGGTGTCTTGCCGGACTGGGTGGGGGAAGACATATCAGATTTGCACGGCTTTGGAGGGAAGGATATCGCGAGGTCCTCGAAAGAGATAACAGAAGCGAGAATGTTATCACCGAACGCAAAGGCGCTCCTTGCGGAGGTTGAACGTCAAAAAAAGATGGTATGAGAAAACCGATGATGCAGCCTTGCTTTCATATTGAGATTACTACGCCGAAGAAGGTCGTACTCAACGGCTTGTGGTTCGGCTCCTACTCCGCTAAAGCTTCGAAGGGCAAGCCCAAGAAACCGAAGCGGGTAATCGTATGGGTGCATGGGCTCGGAAGTTCGATGTTCAGCAAACTTGAAATTGCCGATGAGCTTGTAGACAAAGAAACTGCTGTCGTCATGTTTAACAATCGTGGACACGACAAGGTCACCAGTGTGAGACGGACGAATGGTGCCTATGTCAGGGCGGGGGCTGTTCACGAGGTCTTTACTGATTGCGTTGACGACATCCAAGGTGCAATCAATTTCGCTAAGAAGCAAGGTGTAAAAGATGTGTACCTCGCTGGGCACTCCACGGGTTGTCAAAAGGCGGTGTACTGGGCATCGAAGAAGGGGCGCGGTGTGAAGGGGGTGATTATCCTTGCGCCGATGAGTGATTATGAGACCGAGCTGGCGGCCCAAGGTAAAAAGGTCATCCAAAGAGCCGCTGCTCAAGCCCGTGCGTACATGAAAAAAGGAAAGAAGCACGTCATGTTGCCCGAGGACATTTGGCGCTGGCCGTGGATTGCGGATGCGCAACGCTTCCTTAGTCTGTATACCGGCGCGAGCGCAGAGGAGATATTTACCTACTGGGATACTTCCAAAAGTCCGCGGACGCTCAAATCGGTCCGCATACCGCTGTTAGTGCTACTCGCGGAGAAAGAGGAGTTCTCGCATATACCCGCAAAACAAATCGCCGCATGGTTTGAAACTCACATCCGCAAGGGTCGTGCGGTTATCGTGCCGAAAGTCGGGCACAGCTTCTCCTCCGGAGGAGGATCCGCCTCGGGCGGAAACGGCGGCGAAAAAATGGTCGCCGCACACATTAGGAGCTTTATAGGTCTCACACAAGTCTGACTTGTACGACAAGTCAGACTTGTGTGGTTCGGAGATACAGTGAGGTGTCACCTCATCGTATCGCCCGGGCATTGGGAAATATGCTAAACTAGCCCGCATGGAGAAAGGCATACACGTCGCCATATCGGCTGAAAAGCTCGGAGAATTTCTCGGGATTCCCATCACCAACACGCTGATTACGAGTTGGCTCGTCATCGCGATTTTGGTCGCGGTCGCATTCCTCGTGCGCGGTAAGCTCAAAATGATTCCCGGAAAGTTCCAGACGCTCATGGAGACAATGGTCGGATTCGTGTACGACTACGTGACGGAAACACTCGAAAGCCGCGATATGGCGCGCAAATTCTTTCCTCTCCTCATGACGATATTTCTTTTCATTTTCGTGGGCAACATGCTGCACTTCATACCGGGTATCGGCTCTCTCCAATACAACCATGAGCCGCTTCTGCGCGCGCCGAATACCGACCTCACCGTGCCGCTCGTACTCGCTATCGTATCCTTCTTTGTCATCGAAGTGACGGGCATTCTCGCCATCGGTTTCTGGAAGTACAGCAGCAAATTCATTCAAAATCCTTTCAGAAATCCCATCGGCTTCGCCGTGGGGCTCATCGAGCTCATCGGCGAGTTGGTACGCGTCATATCGCTCTCGTTTCGGCTCTTCGGCAACATCTTGGCGGGCGAGATAATCATCGCCGTCGCCATTTACTTCGCGCCGTACCTCCTCCCCGTGCCGCTCATGATGTTCGAGATATTCATCGGATTCCTCCAGGCCGCCATCTTCGCGCTCCTTACCTTGTTCTTCATCAAGCTCGCCATTCAAGAGCCGCACGACGCGGAAGCGCATTAAAAAAATTGCCGGTCTTGAAGTTGGGTGACCGGCAACCCTCCTCTACTCTTGTCGCCGTCTCGTCACGTTACGATTTGCTCAGTGCCAGAAGCGCGCTGGCGGCAGCGGCAACTAAAAGCAATGCTGCGGTTACCGCTTGCTTACGCTTCCATGCCACTCCTGCCGCGAGGAGAAACAGGAATGCAAAAACAATCGCAACGATACTGATTATCTGCATCTAGAACCTCCCATGCTTGAAGTTTCGCAAACTTCACAACGAAGCAAAGCATTTATTATCCCCATTTGTCAAGCCGTTGGAATCTTGGCAACGCGTGCTAGAATGCGCCCATAATTGTTATTAATTATTCGATTTACTTATCTTTCTAGAAGCTAGTCCCTAGCACCTAGAACCTAATCCATATGGATATTGAAGTAGCAAAAACACTCGGAATGGCAATTGCCGTCGGTCTCGGTGTCATCGGTCCCGGTATCGGTCTCGGTATTTTGGTCGGCCGCGCATTGGAAGCCATCGGACGCAATCCGGAAGCGGCGGGGAAAATCCAAACGACGATGTTTATCGGCATTGCGGTTACAGATGCATTGGCCATCTTTGCCCTAGTTATCGGCTTTATCATCAAATTCACCTAGCGCCGCCTGATTTTGGCGCGCTTCATCGTTGTCGTTCGAAAAATGTCGCTCGTCATACACTTGTATGCCTCGTTCCATTTTTCTCCGACGCCTCGAATCGCATCCAAAATCAGGCACCGCCTAAGCCCGTCCCTGTTTCCAGTGTGAACAAACATATGAGTGAATTATTTGCAGCTTTCGGAATCAATTGGCAACTGCTCATCGTGCAGGCGATTAATTTCGGGCTCCTACTCTTCGTCCTCTGGTATTTTCTCTACACGCCGATACTCAAGCTCATAGATGACAGGCAGAAGAAGATTGCCGACGGCGTGAAGACCGCGGAGGCGGCAGAGCGCAAGCTTGCCGATGCGCAGGTGGAAGGGGAGGGCATCGTGGGCACGGCGGCGCGCGAAGCGGAGACCTTGGTCGCCACCGCCCGCGGCCGCGCAGATGAGAAGGGAAATGAAATCGTGAAGGCGGCGGAGGCCCGCGCGAATGCGGTACTCGAAGAAGCGAGCGCCCGCGCCGAAGAGGCGAAACGCATGGCGCTGTCGGAGAGTTCGAAGGAAATTGCCCGCGCTGCGATGCTTGCCGCAGAAAAGATATTGAACAGTAAATAGTTAGTAGAACGTAGTTCGTAGTAATAAAATTCATGGAACAATCGTACGCACAAGCATTGTGGAAGATGGTGGAAGGGGGTATGACTCCTACAAAAGCGGTGCGTGCACTCCAAGAGACGTTAAAGACTCATGGGCGTGAGGCGCTCTTGCCGCGCATCGCGAGTGCGTTTACCCGCATTGCAGAGCGCGAAGCAAAACGGAGCGATGTTGTACTCACCGTCGCCCGCGAGAAGGATATACATCGTGCTCGTTTGGAGGCCAAGAAGTACCTCGAAGGTATGGACGCAAAGTCCGCCCGAGGCGGATCGGCCTTGGGCCGAGACCTCAAGACGCAAGTCGACGATACGCTTATCGGCGGTTGGCGCCTCGAGGGCCGCGAAACGCTCACGGACGCGAGTTACAAAAAAGCATTATTGGATTTGTATACGAGGGTCACGAGTTGATTTTTACTACTAACTACGTTCTACTAACTACCAACTATTCCTATGGATTCAGCAACTGTCGAGAAGATAATCAAAGAAATCGGGAATATCGCTCCCGCGCATGCGGGCGAGCACGTGGGACGTGTGGTCGCGGTCGGCGACGGCGTCGTCGCGATAGACGGGCTCTCCAAGGCGGTGATGAGCGAAGTACTCCTGTTCGAAGAGGGCAAGGGCAAAAATCTAAAGGAAACCATGTCCGCCGGAGGTGGATCCTCCTCGGGAGGAGAGGCGCAGGGCGAGCTCTACGGCCTCATTCTGAACCTTGAGGAGGACGGCGTGCGCGCGACCATTCTCGGCGATACGGCGCGTGTCGCCGAAGGGATGACGGTCAAATCGACCGGCAAAATTCTCTCGGTTCCGTCCAGCGAAGAGCTCCTCGGTCGCGTGGTGAACGCACTCGGTGAGCCAATTGACGGCAAAGGCCCGTTCAAGAAAACGACGCTCATGCCCATCGAGCGGCAGGCCGCCGGTGTCATCGACCGTAAAGGCGTATCGGTACCGCTTGCGACGGGTACTAAAGCGATTGATGCGATGATTCCGATTGGTCGCGGTCAGCGCGAACTCATCATCGGCGATCGCGGTACGGGCAAGACGACCGTCGCCATAGACGCGATTATCAACCAAAAATACGAACCCGAAGCGACGCGCCCCATCTGCATTTATGTCGCAATCGGCCAGAAGGAGAGCAAGACCGCGCGCATCGCGCAGCAGCTACGCAAGCAGGGTGCCATGGACTACACCATCATCGTCGACGCTCCCGCGTCGGCTCCCGCCGCGCTCCAATATTTGGCGCCGTTTTCAGGCGTTGCTATCGGAGAATATTTCATGGACAAGGGGCGCGACGTCCTCATCATCTACGACGACCTTTCCAAACAAGCCACCGCCTATCGCCAGCTCTCGCTTCTCTTGCGCCGCCCGCCGGGCCGCGAAGCGTATCCGGGCGATGTCTTCTATTTGCACTCACGCCTTCTGGAGCGCGCATGCCGCTTGAGTGAGGAGAAAGGAGGCGGCTCCATCACAGCGCTTCCCATCATCGAAACGCAGGAAGGCGACGTCTCGGGCTACATTCCGACCAACGTCATCTCCATCACCGATGGCCAGATGTTCCTCGTAACCGACCTTTTCAACAAAGGCATCCGCCCCGCGATTGATGTCGGTATCTCGGTCTCACGCGTCGGTTCCGCCGCGCAGACCAAAGCGATGAAGAGCGTCGCGGGCGGCATCAAGCTTGAGCTCGCGCAATTCCGCGAATTGGAAGCATTCATGCAATTCGCGTCCGACCTCGACAAGGCGACGGCCGACCGCATCGAGAGCGGCAGACGCATGGTGGAAGTGTTGAAACAAAAGAATGGCGCTCCAATCCCACTCGAAAAGCAGGTCGCCGCGCTCTACGCCGCAGGCCACGCGTTCTTCCTCGACGTCCGCGTCACTAAAGTGACGGAGGTAGAAAAGCAATACATGGATTTCCTCGACGGC
>Ga0209542_10012734_pt1 | contig 14638 bp, 14 predicted proteins | sample RifCSPhighO2_01_FD_184028 | JGI IMG/M metagenome (GOLD analysis project Ga0209542, IMG submission 184028) | Soil microbial communities from Rifle, Colorado - Rifle CSP2_plank highO2_0.1 (SPAdes) (version 2) | ecosystem: Environmental > Terrestrial > Deep subsurface > Rock core/Sediment ...
ACGACGGAGTTTACCCGCGCTGTTTCTCTTGTAAGTAATTCCAGTTTCGAAAAGTACCCCAGGGTTATACGGAGTAGGAGACATGTAAAAGAGCTCCGGTTCCAGAAGTCTTTTCTCCTTGGCGAGATTTTTCAATTCCTCGGCGATGGAGATTATCGGGTAGAAGTGTCCGCCAGTGCCGCCGCCGGTAAATAGTATTCTCATTAACTTTCTTTGGTTCTAGAGATAGAGAGGACGATACCCACTTCAAGTAAGGTGATAAAGAGTGAGGTGCCACCGTGAGAGACGAAGGGTAAGGTAATGCCCGAGAGTGGGATGACCCCGAGCATGGCGCCAATATTGACGAATGCTTGGGAGACAATCATTATAACAATTCCGACCACTACCAGTCTACCGAAAACGTTGGGCACCTTCGAAGCAATTTTGAGACCCCGAGCGCCGAAGAGGACGAAAAGGGCTATTAAAGAGACAGAACCTACGAAACCGAATTCTTCGGCCGCCACGGCGAAGATCGAGTCTCCTATGGGTTCTGGCAGATAAGTAAATTTCTGCACACTCTGGCCAAAGCCGCGGCCGAGTAGTCCCCCGGAACCGACAGCGATGAGAGATTGTTTGATCTGGTAGCTTGCCCCTTGTATATCGACTTCTGGGTTAAAGAAAGTAACAATACGTCCTTTAATATACGGACTGGTGAAAAATAGAATCGAGAGTCCTATCATAGCGGCGAGTACGGTCACCAAAACGTATCGCCATTTGCCACCTACGGCTATAAACATGGCCATGCCCGCTGTGATGATAAGAATCAGATTGTCAGTATCAGGTTGTTGTACCAAAAGGATTGCAGATATAGTAAAGAGTATTAGTAGTGGCAAGAACCCAAAGCGGAAAGTTTTTATTTTATCCTTAACACTCGCTGCCCAAGCCGCGAAGTAGATGATGAAAGCCAGCTTCAATACCTCCGATGTTTGGAAAGAAACGCCGAAAACCACAATCCAACGTTTGGCTCCAGCATGTTCGAAGCCAATCCCAGGAATTAGTACCAAAATATTGACGATAATAGCGATAAGAAAGATGTAGAAAGCTAATTTGCGCCAAATGTTGGGGTTGAGGCGCGAGGCTATGACCATAGCTATAGTACCTAGGAAAAGTCCGAAAACAGTTTGGGAAAAAGCGATGCTTGAGTAGTTGGAAACTTCTTTTGCCAAGAGACCGAGAGAAGCGGAGCTGAATATGAAAAATCCAGCCACCATCAAGATGATAGATACGAGCAAAAACGGTTTATCAACTTTCCCTCGACTGGCCATCCCAGTTAGAAATTATAAATTTATAATAATCTGCAATAACTACACACCCGTTGAATTTCTAACGGGACAGGTAATTACTGCGAATTATAGCATTAACTCACCAGGGCCAAGATGACGCCGGAGATGGCCGAGATGACTGAGACGATCCAGTAACGCATGACCACTTTCTCTCTTGACCAACCGAGGGCTAGGAAATGATGATGTAGAGGTGCCACTTTGAAAACTCGGCGTTTGTTGAAAAATTTATAAACATATATTTGGATAATGACAGAAAGTGATGTGGCCACTAGAGGGAAAGCGATGATAGGTAATATTAGTACTGAATCAGTGAGAAAGGCAATAACCGCAAGCACAACGGAGAGGGCTATCATCCCCGTCTCCCCCATGTAGAAGCGCGCTGGTGGTACATTGAACCACAAGAAGGCCAGAATCCCTCCAGCAATAGCACCAGAGAGAGCCGAGATATCTATTTGATTATTTATGAAAGCGATGACAGCGAACGCGCCGAAGTTGGTAGCCAAGACTCCCCCAGCCAAACCATCAATACCATCAATGACAGAGCTCGAGAAGGTAGCCAGCATCACTATGATGAAGAAGGGTATGAACCATATACCAAGCTCCAAGTTTCCCCAGAAAGGGATGTGAACTGCACTGAAGTCTATTTTGTAATAGAACCAGAGGCTAATGATGATACCGATGAGAGTAACGAGTAATATTTTTATCTTGCGATAAGATAGAGTATCTTTGGCATAACTACTTTGACCAGATATCTGGATGAGATCATCTGCTAGTCCCACAAAGGCGGCGAAGAAGAATGCGGCCAAGGGTACCAGAGTCTGACTTCTAGAAAAGAAGTTTAGCTTCAAAGTTAAATTGGATGGGAATACGAGTGAGAGTAGGTAGATCACACAGACGGTGAAGAGAACCGATGACCAGACTATAACTCCACCGAGGCGCGGAGTATTTATTTCCCTATCGGTATTGTGAATATTGTTGAAAGTTTCAGAAGTATCGGCTTGGGTTCTGGGAGATTTCTTCCACATCTTGTGCCTAAGGAAATGCTTGGTGAAAAATGGTGTGATGGAAAGGCCAATGAAGAAGGTCAGAATGGTTGGAAAGATGATTTTAAGAATGTCGCTCATGGAGGATGAAGGTATTGTACCAAATGGCAAGCATCAAGAGGAGATAAACCTTTCTTGAATTATCACTCTTTTTCGCTGTGTGATCGTCAATGATTTGTACGATATATCGTACATCCATATGGCTCTTGATATATGAGTTTTCTAAAATAGTTTTATAAATATCTTTCCTATCAGTTGTAAACCAGTCTCTAATAGGCGTCGGGAAGCCGAGCTTCTTCCTATTGCGTGTCGATTCTGGCAACACTTTCTTAAAGGCCTCGCGCAAGAGATATTTAGTAACACCCCCCTTCCATTTGAACCTATCTGGCAAAGTAGCGGCCAGATGAGCCACCTTAGTGTCTAGAAATGGCACTCTAAGCTCGAGTGAGTGAGCCATAGTCATCTTATCAGCCTTGGCCAATATATCCCCTACTAGCCAGGTGTTTATGTCTATATACTGCATTTTGGTAGAGTCACTTAAATCTGTCACCCTTTCATATAGACTGTCGAGGTTCAACCTTGACATACTGCCTTCCCATAATTTTTCAACTTCTTTTTCGTTAAATATAGAGGCGTTGCCGATGTAGCGATCTTCAAGCCTCAAGAGTGCCCGTCGGGCATAGTTTCTGCCTCTGAATGGCGACTTCGCAATAAATTTGAGAATAAAACGTGGTATCCAGAGAATCTTGCGACGGGCGAAGGGTTCAAGGTAGATATTGTAGCCACCGAAGAGTTCATCAGAACCTTCTCCAGAAAGTACTACTTTAACCTGCTTACGCGCTTCTCGAGCTAAAAAATAGAGCCCAAGGGCCGATGGATCAGCCACTGGTTCGTCGAAGTGCCACACCACTTGCGGCAAACTTTTGAAGTACTCTTCGGCACCAATGCTAATCTCTGTATGATCAGTACCGAGTGGCTCGGAAGTTTCCCTAGCCTCTTTGCCCTCGGAGACTTCATTAAACATAACTGTAAATGTCTTAATCTTCCTTGCCCCGAGCGTAGTCGAGGGGTGCATTAGTGTAGCTATAATACTTGAATCTATACCGCCAGAAAGGAACGAGCCTACAGGTACATCAGCGATCATGTGGTGCTCGACAGAATCTTTCATTACATCGAGTATCTCTCCTGCTGTCTTCCCCTCCTCGAGAGCATTATTTTGTTTGAATTCAAATTGCCAATATTTTTTTATTTCTGCCTTGCCGAGTTTGGCGTCAACGATCATATAATGAGCGGGTGGAAGTTTAAATACGTTTTTGAAAAAAGTTTCTGCCAGAGGACTATATTGGAAGGATAGATAGTTGAAAACAGCGGCATCATTAACTTCTGGCTTGAAATCTGGCAGAGTGAGGAAGCTCTTGATCTCTGAAGAAAACGCAACAATGTTATCCCCATTTTTCAAATAATAAAGTGGTTTAATACCGAAAAAGTCCCGGGCTATAAAAACTTTATTGTCTTTTGTGTCGTATATGCAAAAGGCAAACATACCTCGCAAACGTGGCAAGACATCTGTCCCCCACTTCAGAAACCCTGCCAAGATAACCTCTGTATCACTCTCTGTTTTAAATTCATAATCTGTAAGTTCCTTTTTAATCTCCTTGTAGTTGTAGATCTCTCCGTTGAAGAAAATTAGAAACCTATCATCGAGAGATGTGACTGGCTGTTTACCTCGAACCAGATCGATGATAGAAAGGCGCCTCATGCCGAGGGCTACATATTGGTCGGAGAAATAACCTTCGTCATCGGGCCCACGATGAAGGATGACTCGAGTCATCTTTTCGATATCTTCTTTCCCCTTCGGATTTATGATGCCTGTTATGCCACACATGGATTTTTAATTTTCACTTATGTAATTCATGACAGCGCGAACTAGAATATGCACGTCCTCAAATCTCCCCTGTTCACTAGAACCCAAAATAGAGACAATAATCGGCCGACCGAGTTCAGGATCGAAGGCGATCACTAAGTTGCCACCAGCAGTATTAGTATAACCAGTTTTCGAAGCCAAGAGTCCTGGGATTTCGGTAGCGAGGCCATTAGTATTTTTGGCCAGATGCCTGTGATTATCAAGAGATTGGAAGGCCCCGACCGACTCTCTGGTAGCCGCAAACATTTCTGGATAATTGATGAGAGCGTATTCTAAGAGAGTGCTCATGTCTCTCGCTGTGCCATAAGCGCCCCCCTTCACATCTGACTCGCCCGCCTGTCCCTGTCCGGCGGGCAGGTCGAGTCCAGTTTCGTTCCAGAAGTAAGTATTTTTTAGCCCTAGTTCACTAGCCTTACGATTCATTTCTCCTACGAAATCGTTGATAATTTCTTCGGGGCTAGCTTGGGCCGAGGAGAGCGCTCCGAGCGAGAGAGCCACTGCTCGCATACCATCGTTTGATGATGTTAATAGAGAGAAGTCGAGAATATCTTTGAGCGACCACTTTTCATCTTGAATTAAACCGCTATCCCCTTCTGCTGTAAGTGCTTCACTACTGACCACCACAGTGCCATAGAGCGGACTTAGATCTTGAGCTACTAAAGCGGACATAACTTTGGTAAGAGAGGCGAGTGGTAGGCGAGTATTTTCATTTTTAGCAAACAAGACAGTTTTGGTACGGATGTCGTAGACATAAGCAGCTTTGGCACCAATATTCACTATTGGAAATACACTCCTAGTAACTTGTGACGGTAGAGAATTGTTTCCCCTCTCTACATTGAGACCTAAGGTTAAAGAAACAATGAACAGAAAAGCTAGGGCTATAGATAATATTACAAAAAAACTTATTTCAGATTGGTTATTCATTTTCTTCTGATATGGAAGTTTTTACAAATTCTTCAATCTTTTTGAAAGCACTGTCGTATTCTGGCAAATCCTCTCGATGCGTAATACCTAAATGTTCCAAGAGTTTAAGAGTGGCTTTGTAACTATAACTTCGCTCGAGGCCTTCAGTACGTTCGATGAGTCCTCGGACTAGCAAAGTGCGCAGGATGAAGCTCGAATTAACCCCGCGAATATGGTCAATCTCACGTCGAGAAATGGGTCCTTTATAAAGAACGATAGTGAGAGTCTCAAGACCTGCTCGACCTAGTTCGCGAGACAATTCTTCTTTCTGTAAGCTTTCTATAAGTTCACTCACTTCCGGATTTGTACCGAAAGAAACTTCTTCACCATTTGTCACCAATACTATTCCCCTACCACTGTACTCCTTTTGTAAATTGAAAATTGCTAATTGTAAATTTTCTCGTGGAACCTTAAGTAATTTGGAAAGGTCCGCGAGAGTGACCGGCTCATTTTTGAAAAAGAGTATTGATTCTATTTTTTGTTTTAAGTTAGACATAGTTCGACAAGCTCACTACAAGTATACAGGTGTATTTATTGACTCATTTTCCATCTCTATGTTTCCATGATTATCCTGGGTTACGCGAATGGCTCCGCGTTTAACCAATTCAAGCATAGCTAGAAACCCCACGATGATAGAAACTTTCTTCTCATAAGTCATTTTGCCTTTGGTACCGTGGAAATCTTTGAAATTAATTTTGCTGACCTTGGAGATTCTTTCTGCTAGTTTTTCTATCATCTGCTCCAGACTAATGACTTTTCTCACAATCACTTTCGGCATCAATTCTTTCGTCGGCAGAGATTCTACGACCCTCTGGAGGGCTAGCAAAAGGTTTTTGGTATCTGTTTTGGAATCTGGAGAGAAAACTATTACCGGATTTTTCCCAGGGGTTTTTTCAAAGATAATTTGTTTGCCGAAAATATTTTTCAAGCCTAGAGTGAGCTCTTTGACTCTGCCGTAAACCACCAGTCGATCCTCCAAGTCGTGAATGCTTTCCTCTTCTTCGTCCGTGAGTTTGATCATCGGCAGAAGTGAGCGGGATTTGATGAGCATCAGAGTCGAGGCCACGACTATAAACTCGGCTGACTCACCTATGGAAATCCGCCGGCCGGCGGACTCATGTTCCTCAAGATACTTGATGAAATCGTCCGTCACTTGAGCAAGCGAGACATCGTTTACAAAGAGCTTGCGCTTCGTCACTAGGTCAAGAAGAAGGTCCAAAGGACCTTCAAAAACCCCTGTTTTTACCGTATATGAGCTCTTTTCCACCTATCCACTATAGCGTTTTAGAGCTTATTTTCCAACTTGTGCAAAATTCGATTTTGCACAGTTAATTCGATTTTGCACAGTTACAGAAAACCCGCCGACCGATGTCGACAGGCTCTGTCGGTTCAGTGGCGGGGTGGACCAGCTTCACGCAGGTGTTGTGACGACTGGGTCGACGGTTGAGATTCGAATCTGTCGGAAGTCGTCGTCGAGATCACAGAAGATCGTGTCGCCAACAAGGCATGGGTATCTTTCCTCATCAATCTTGAACTTGAGGTCTGGTGACCATCCACGTCCAGCTTTGTAGGCAGCTTCAATTTCATCTGATTCGATGATGAAGTACTCACCTTCAACGCTGATTTTACGGATTTTGCCTCGGTCAACACAACTTGCCACACCGTTTGCGAATACGACCTCCTTGCCGATCAGGTCAGATCGACTAGCAAGAACTTTCCAGGCGTCTATCGCTGCTCGAGCACTCATTTCTCTACCTCCAAAGCCGAGTTTATCCGCTTCTAAATAAAAGTCAAGTCAAATTTAATCAAAATCTTTACTCCAATGTTCTGCAGAACATGAGAGTAGAGAAACTATGGGTTGAGGCGTTTGACGTCGCGGGGGAGATAAGTGGCTTCGCGGACGTTGGGGAGGTCGAGAATCTGCATGATAAAGCGACCTGGCCCAATACCAGCACCACCATGTGGCGGACAACCGTAACGGAAGAAATTTAAATAATCCTTAAGTGGCTCGAGGTCCATTTTTTTCTCTTTGGCCTGTTTCTCCAAGATTTCTGGTCTATGTTCTCGTTGGGCAAGAGTGGTCACTTCGATACCTCTATACAAAAGATCAGCTCTTCTACTTCTATCTGAGCCTTCTTCTAGACGCATATGATAGAAAGCACTTTTAGACTTGTGATATTCGGTAATGAAAACAAACTCGTGATTATATTCTTTGAGCACATGTTCTGAAATAGCTCGTTCTTCTTCTGGCGAGAGATCGTGTTCTTCTGGAGATTCAACACCGAGTCCGGCTAGAATTTTCTTCGCCTCGAGCATTGTGATTCTAGGAAATGGCTGGGTTGGCACTTTTATATCTAGATCTGGTAACTTTTCTAAAAGCTGTTTGAAGCCAGCAATGATCATCCCCTCTTCAGCATCCATGATATCGTTGTGATCTTTTATGTAGGAGATCTCGAAGTCCCAACCAGTAAACTCTGTCATGTGACGAGTGGTGAAAGATTCTTCGGCACGAAATACGGGAGACACCATGAAAACTTTTTCGAAACCAGCTGCCATAGCCATTTGTTTATAAAATTGTGGTGACTGAGCCAAATAGGCTTTGCGATCGAAATATTTCACTTCGAAAACCTGTGCTCCGCTTTCAGATGGGGTCGACATAAAGGCCGGAGGATAAAGCTGGATAAAATTATTTTCATCCCAATATTTCCTCCAACCCTTCTCAAACTCGGTCCAAACTTTAAATATTTTCGCTTTCTCTGGCTTCCTCAAATCAAGCCAACGGTAATCAAATCTAGTAGGCGCTTCTGTATCTTCGTCAGAGCCCTTAACTACCACAGGAATGGGCAGTTCTGGCTCTGCTCTAGAAAGTACTTCTATCTTTTCCGGATGCATTTCAGAGCCTCCAGGAGCCTGTAGGGCATCTTTCATCTCTCCAGTAGCCCGTATCACAGATTCGAGGGTCAGATTCTTGGCCGTCTCAAATTCTGGATTGTCGGCCATCACCACAACCTGCACCAATCCCTTCATATTGCGAACAACAATAAAGATAATTTTTGATTGAATTCTCAGTGCATGTACAAATCCTTGTATCATGGATTGGATTTTATCATTTTTTAAACCTTTCTGCCTGTAGATTATAGAGCTCGGCATACTTGCCATTTATTTTCATAAGTTCTTTATGATTACCACTTTCAATCAATTCTCCTTTTTCTAGAACAAATATTTGGTTACATTCGGAAATAGTTGAAAAGTCATGTGATATTAAAAGTGCTGTAATATCTTTAGAAAGATTTTCAAGAGAATTAAAGATTTTTGTTTCAGATTCCGCATCAACAGAAGCCGTAGGCTCATCTAGTATCATAATTTTAGCATTACGATATACTACCTTAGCTATGGAAAGTTTCTGTCTCTGACCCTTAGAAGGTTCTACACCACTAAACTCAACACCAATCTGCTGATCATATCTATCTTTCCATTCTTCGATAAAAGTGTTTGCTTGGCTAACTTCTGCAGCATTCCTTATTCTTCCTATATCTAGTGAAATATCCGGACGACCTATAGCTATAGCCTCCTTCACCTGGAAATCGTAACTCGCGTAATCTTGAAACATAACTCCTAAATAAGACCACCATTCTTGCAGAGAAATCTGTTTTAAATTAATACCATTAACTAATATTTTTCCTTCCGTTGGGTCGTATATTCTACAAAGCAGTTTAACGAAAGTAGTTTTACCTGCGCCATTGTTTCCCACAAGTCCAATTTTCTCTCCCGGTTTTAGAACCATATTAAGATTCCTCAAAGTCCACGTGTCCGAATTGGGATATTTAAATGATACATTCAAGAAAGCAACTTCAGGAGCTCCAGAAAGATTCAATCTTTGAGGATTTTTTACATCAACTACTATGGGTTCTGTTTCAGTCATTTTTCTAATATCAGCCACTATTAAAGCGTCTTCATATTGAAGTGATATGTCAGATAAAAGAGAATTGATGGCCCCCCTTACTGTTGAGAGTACACCTAGCATGTAAACTACATTGCCCACTTGAGTGCCGCTCACTATGATGTCACGCACCACTAAGAAAAGTCCTGCTGCTAAGCCAGCAAATGCAAGTATATCGGTCCAAGAAGCAGCCCAGAATCTGGACTTCTCATGAGTCAATTGCTTTTTACCAAATTCAACTAGAATACTTTTCATCCAATCAAGAAGCTTTTTACCTGATTGTAGGAGTTTAGTTTCTGTAAGACTGACCTTACCTATAAAGTGCTGCCTGAGATCACCAAATCTCCTCTGCTCTGGAGAATCTTTAGCCCAAATACTCCAACCACGCGATGCAAATTTGATATCAACGATGAATCCAGGAACGGCAGAAATGATAACTATGATGTAAATAATAGGACTAAAATGCACTGCCAACACTGTACCAATAATAAAGCTAGTGAGATCCCATAAAAAGGTAAATTGTCCTTCCGTTAGATTATAAACCGGCCCTAAACCGTTTCTAAAAGCCCTTTGAAGAAGATCTTGAAACATAGGGTTCTCATGGTGGGCAATGTCTATTCTCTCTCGGCTTTTTAAAATCGAAATTTCTGTTTCTTGGGAGAATCTAAGTCTCCAATATCTCATAAGATATCTGCGAAGATTACTTAAAATATGAGGTAAGGTGTTGATGGCAGCATATAAAACAAGAAGATATATGACATATGAAGATAAACCATTTTCTGTTCCAGCAACAACTCCATCCACAAGTTTTCCTAATACATAAGAACTTCCGTATGGGACGGAGCTTGCAATCATGAAAAAAATGCCAATAATAATTGTCAGTTTAGGAACAAATTGAAAGGCAAACCTAAGAGTAAAGCGAACGCTTTTAAAATATTCTTTTATTTCTTTCATCTAGTAATGCTTACTCGTGGTGAATTAGACCAACTTTCTTGCGGACTTCTACCATTTTCTCATGCACAACCTTTCTCATCTTTTTGCCTCCTTCGGCAATAACTTTCTCAACCTCCTTCCCTGACCACTCTGCTCGCCTAGCTACTAAGGGATGGATAAAATCCTTGAGATCTTTGATCAACTCAACTTTAAGTTCTTTATAACTCCCCTTCTTTTCTTCGTATAATTTCTTTAACTCTGCTTCAGGCCGGATGAGTTTGTGAATTTCGTAAACATTCTTTGGAATATCTTGCCCTGAATCAGTAACAATACTCATGACCGCGCTTTCGATCTCGGCGTCACTCGCAAAAAGTGGAATGGTATTGTTGTAACTCTTACTCATCTTCTGTCCATCAGTACCAAGTACTGTAGCTACATTTTCTATAATTAAAGAGGTTGGCAATTTGAATGTTTCGCCGTAGATACTGTTGAACTTCCTAGCAATCTCTCGAGCCATCTCTACGTGTTGCTGTTGATCTCTCCCCACTGGCACCACATCGCCATCTGCGACCAAAATATCTGCAGCCATTAGAATCGGATAATCAAAAACTCCAATATTAATTTCTTTATTCTTGGCCTCTGCATCTTTGAAGGCGTGCGCTCGCATAAGAGTTGGCATAGTCACAAGGCAATTGAATATCCAAGCCAGCTCCGCGACATGCGGCACATCTGACTGATAGTAAATTGTTGTCTTCTCTGGATCTAGACCGATACCTAGAAAATCACCTACAACCTCTTTCGTAGTACTTTCGAGCTCAGCTTGATTCTGCACTGTAGTGAGAGCGTGTAAATTAGCTATGAAAATTCTAGATTCATAAGAATCTTGGAGATCCACGAACTGCTTCATAGCCCCGAAGTAGTTACCAATATGCGGCCTCCCAGTCGGCTTGACCCCTGAAACCAGTATTTTCCTTGTCATGAGCTTGTCGAATGATTAGCTGACATATTCAATATAATAACAGTTTTTATGGCTTTTAGAAGTTGCTTGCTGCACCCGCCTTTATTCTCTTATTCTCACGAATTAGACTATAGAGATAACTTACTAGAGTAGGTTGAGAATCTTTTTAAGCGTCTCATTCGGCTCATTAGAAAATGAGTAAATCGAGTATAGGCTACTTTGTTCCTTATCGAGAATTCCAGACGATGCAAGAACCCCTAAATGTCTTGATGTAGATTTGAAAGATAATTTAATCTCCCCTGCTATCTCACCCACATTTGCTTGCTTCTTTTTCTTAAGAAAAGCCAGTATTGCGAGCCTTCTCCTGTTTGCTAGTGACTTAAATACTTTTTCTAGTTCTTTCTCTTTCATATTCTTATTCTACAACTATTCTCTTATTCGTGCGAATTAGCCTATAGAGAAGTCGATGTGTGCCTAGATTAGACATTAGACAACAGGCAACTCGAGATAGAAAGTGGAGCCTTTGTTCAGACCCTCGGATTCGGCCCAGACGCGACCTTTGTGAAATTCAAGCTTAGGTGACTATCTGCACAATTTCATCAGCAATCTCCGCTGGTGTTTTATTGTCAGTATCAACAATCCTGCCTTTATGCTCCTCAAATATTTTTCTCAGCACAGGACTAAAAGAAACATTATTTTTAATAAACTCTTCGATCGGAATACCGGCAGCTCTTTCAATCTCTTTAATGCTTTCAGGTGTTGAGTGCCTGCCACGGAGACGCTTTTCCAGAACTTCTTCTGAAGCATGCAGAAGAATAAGCTGAGAAAGGATATCTTCATCTTGCTTATATACTTTCTTAAATAATTCTGGATTAGCAAAACCGCAAATAATTGTGTTCCTGCCATTTTCTGCGTTCTTCTTTGCAGTATTGAGCCAGTGCCGAGTCTCATTATTGAGCCACTCCAGACCCCCGCCATCCGGGACACCTCTCTCGTCAATATCTCGCACGTCATACTCCTCGGCGGATAATCTCTCCTTAAGATGGCTAATCGTTGATGTCTTTCCGACACCAGACACTCCGGAAACAAAATATATCCTCTTCTGTTTTTTATCCTGCATTAATCTATTTATATACCAATCTATCTTTTAATTCCAAGGCTCTCTCCATAATCCTATCTCCTATCTTGCCCCAGTCGAAATATTTTTTATATTCTTTGGGATCAATCAGTATAATTTCTGTTATAGCTCCAGCAGGATCTGATATGAATGGTCCGTATGGACTGGCGGTACAGACACATCTTAGCTGGTAGATATAGCTATTATCTCTGGTATCTGTAACTTTCTGATAACCGATAGGCAAAAAATTGAGAACTTCCATGTTGGATTCTTCCATTATTTCTCGTCTAAGAGTCTGCTCAAATGTTTCTCCTTTTTCTATTGAACCTCCAACCAGACCCCATGTTTTCTTGTCACCTTGATAAACAATAACCATCTTCTCACCATAAAAACATACCGCATATGTTTGTTTACAGAGATTGTAGTCTAGATGGTCAAATGAATCAGCATCAAAATACTCGAATATGTATTCGACACCGGAATATCCTATATATTTACTCGAAAGACTCATCTATTACAGAGTGCCATACAATCACCCCACCGACAACTTTCAAACAATATTCCAACATTCTCAAGAATATTGGAATGTTGTTAAATGACCGGTAGCTCTAGATAGAAAGTGGAGCCTTTGTTCAGACCCTCGGATTCGGCCAGCTGTAATTTTTGAACTGTCCACGACATTAAAAAAGGGCGACACTCGTTGAGTTGAGTATCGCCCTTGGACAGCAGTCTTCGTGTTGTTCACTCGGACTGCTGCGTTGCGTGGGAGTCCTCGCCGGATTTGTCGGAACTTTTTGGCTCCGGCTTGTCCTGCAGTGATCTCTCCTGTGCCTTGGTCTTGACCCGGATCTCGGTGATCTTCTCACCGTCCAGAACGGCCTTGCACTTGGACATGGTGTACCTCCTGTAAAGAACTGTAGTTGTTTTCGCCGTCGGGGAAAGAAGAGATCGCGTCTACCGCGCGGTAGGTTTCCACGATTTCTTCCAACAACTCCGGCGAAAGGTTATTGATGATGTTTCGAACTTTACGCTCGAAGTCTGGAAGCAAGCCACGCTCTTCCATCCTCCGAACATGCAGACAATCTCGATGTAACGCCCACACGATCGTGCCATCCACTTTCGTCTCAAGACCCAGTGGGTAAAGACGACAAGTCAGAGGACGATCCTGATAGATGCTGCATCTTCGACTGTCAGTGCACAACTGACTGCACGGCGGATACCGAACTGAGAGATCCGGCTGTCCATGAGTAGTTGCTGGAAACGAATGAATGAATGTGGGGCCATTGTTGACTTGCACCAACGGAACACCTCGTTCATAGAGTCGCTTCGCTTCTTGCTTGAGCAACCAAACATAGCCCATACAGTCTGGATCCTGGCAGTCACGGCAGTCCTGCTCGATGTCTCGGTAGAGTTCATCAAGCGAATCGTAGAGTTGCGACAAAGTTTCGATACCCTGCTTTCGCGGAGCAAACGCACACTCCGGCGCAACGTTTCCGACAAAGACCACTCGCTCGCTTGCGCGTACGCCGTAGCAACACCGGCTTCCGTGTCCAAAGTAAGCAAGAGTTTTACGCTCCAGCCACTCTTTCAGCAGAAACGATCTGATATTGCCGATGGCGAGGTCAGGACGGCGTTGGAAAATCTCACTGCAAACGTAGAGATTCCCGTCAGCCGTCATGTAGAGTGTTTCGCCGTCTACCCAACAACGCTCGTCCGTCTCGGAGAGTTCTTCTCCGAAAACGTCCAAGGTTGTTTGAGCGACTAACTCCGGCAGATGTCGCTTCTGCTCCTCGGAGAGCGCAAGCTCGTCCGAAAAATTCAAAGCGCGGCCGACGATGGTCACCTCGTTGAAATGAACGCCGCTACAACCCTGTTCTCTTGCAAGTCGAGCAAGAACATCCAACTGCTTCACATTCGCCGCCGTAACGGTAACATAGAGTGTTGTTGAAATGCCGCTATCTCGACATTGTTTGAGAGCTTCGATGGCTTGTTGAAAACTTCCTTGACCGCGAATTGCGTCGTTGGTTGCCTCATCCACGCCATCAATACTGATCCCGAGCTGGACTTGCAGTCGCTTAACCAACTCAAGTATTGCGCTTCGGAGAAGGGTGGCGTTGGTGATAACGGATGCCCGCATCCCCAACGCCACCGTCCGATCAAGCAATGCCGGAAAGTCCTTGCGACTGAACGGCTCGCCGCCTGTGAAGAAAACCTTGGAAGCTCCTGCGTCCCTGAATGTATCCAGAGCCGCTATCGCTTCTTCGGTTGTGAGTTCATCCGGTCGCACAGGACCGGACATCGGCAGACAGTGTTTGCACCGGAGGTTGCACTTATTCGTGACCTCCCAGTGAATCTCACGGAGCGGCATGGTGCACCTCCCCGATGAGATCGAGTGCGTTCACCTGAAGCATCTTGCTGACGAAAAGCCGAATCTCGTG
>Ga0209542_10012737_pt1 | contig 14636 bp, 14 predicted proteins | sample RifCSPhighO2_01_FD_184028 | JGI IMG/M metagenome (GOLD analysis project Ga0209542, IMG submission 184028) | Soil microbial communities from Rifle, Colorado - Rifle CSP2_plank highO2_0.1 (SPAdes) (version 2) | ecosystem: Environmental > Terrestrial > Deep subsurface > Rock core/Sediment ...
AAAAAGCACGAGTACCCGCTCCAAGGTCTCACTCAAACGAACCAAAACTCTGCCTTCCTCCAGCGGCCGTCGGTCGCGACCGGGGACAAGGTCAAGAAGGGGGATGTGCTGGCCGACCATGCTTCAAGCGACCAAGGACAGCTCGCTCTCGGACAGAATGTGCGAGTCGCCTTCATGAGCTGGAACGGTGCAAATTATGAAGACGCCATTATCATTTCCGAGCGTCTCGTTGAGCAAGCCAAGTTCACCACCGTGCACATTGAGGACTTTGAGTGTGTGGTGCGCGACACGAAGCTCGGTCCTGAAATGACCACGCACGACATCCCGAACGTGGGCGAGCTCCGGCTGAAGAATCTCGACGAAGAAGGTGTTATCCGTATCGGTGCCGAAGTGCGTCCGGGGGATATATTGGTAGGGAAGGTGACACCCAAGGGCGAGACCCAGCTCACGCCTGAAGAGCGTCTCCTGCGAAGCATCTTCGGCGACAAGGCTAAAGATGTGAAGGACACGAGTCTCCGTATGGAGGGCGGCAAGCGGGGAAGAGTCATTGGTGTACGCGTCTTTTCGCGAGAGAAGGGCGACCAGCTTGAGACGGGTATCATCAAGAAGATCGTGGTCATGGTGGCGCAGGTGCGTAACGTCTCGGTGGGCGACAAGCTCGCCGGCCGCCACGGTAACAAGGGTGTCATCAGCCGCGTGCTCCCGGTCGAGGACATGCCCTACGACGAGCAGGGCAACCCTGTCGATGTCATCCTCACCCCGCTTGGCGTGCCAAGTCGCATGAACCTCGGGCAAATCCTCGAGCTCCACTTGGGGCTTGCCGCCAACACGCTCGGCTACCAGGCCGTAGTCCCACCGTTTGCGGGGGCCACTGCGCAGGAGATTCGTGATGAGCTCGAGCGGGCGGGCTTCGAGCGTACCGGGAAGATACGCCTCTTTGACGGCGAGACGGGCGAGGCCTTCGGCCAGAAGGTCGCGGTCGGCTACATGTATGTACTGAAACTCCACCATATGGTTGAGGACAAGATTCACATGCGGAGCATCGGTCCCTACTCGCTCATCACCCAACAGCCCCTTGGTGGTAAGGCGCAGAATGGCGGTCAACGTTTCGGCGAAATGGAGGTGTGGGCTCTGCTTGGCTATGGCTCGGCCTACACGCTTCGCGAGATGCTCACCATTAAGTCTGACGATATCCAAGGCCGCTCGGCCGCCTTCGACGCCATCGTGAAGGGCGACTCGATAAGCCACTCTGGCACCCCAGCCTCCTTCTCGGTGCTTACCAACCAAATTCGTGGTCTCGCGCTCGACGTGGAGCCAGTCTCGCTTCCGCCAGAGCCTGACGCCTAATGGCGATATTGAAATGTTTACATATTTAGAAATTTAAACTTCTCCCTTATGGCTTTTCCTCCCCGCAAATTCCCGCTCCCGCCTCGCGACCTCTGGAACGCGCTCACGCTCCGGCTTGCCTCTCCCGAGCGCATTCTCGCCTGGAGCCATGGCGAAATAACGAAGCCCGAGACCATCAACTACCGCACCCAGCGCTCCGAGAAGCATGGGCTCTTCGATGAGAAGATCTTTGGCCCTGAGAAGGACTATGAATGCTACTGCGGCAAGTACAAAGGCATCCGCTACAAGGGTATCGTCTGCGATAAATGTGGTGTCGAGATTACGCGCTCGATTGTCCGCCGTGAGCGCATGGGCCATATCGAGCTCGTCACCCCCGTGGCGCACATCTGGTTCTTGCGCTCCGTGCCTTCAAGAATGGCACTCCTCTTGGGTGCCTCGGCCGCCGATATCGAGAAGGTTGTTTACTTCGCGGGCTACATCGTCACCAAGGTGACCGAAGCCGAGAAGAAGCGTCTCTTGGCCGAGCTTGAGGGTGAGTACAAGTCTAAATATAAGAGCAGTAGCTCTGAAAAAGAACGCGACGCACTCAAGGAGCGCATGACGCTCACCAAGGCCGAGATAGAAAATGTCACGGTAGGCCGTGTTCTTGATGAGCTTGAGTACCATCGCTTCTCCGTGAAGTATGGTGGTCTCTTTGAGGCTCGAATAGGCGCCGAGGCAATCTACGATATCTTCCGCACGCTTGACCTCAAGGAGCTCGAGGCGACTCTGCTCGCTCGCTATGAGAAGGCTGGCGCCGCCGAGCGCGAGAAGCTCGCGAAGCGCCTCTCCTTAATCGCGGGCATGATGGCCGCAGGCATTCGCCCCGAGTGGCTCTTCTTGACAAGAATACCCGTCATCCCACCGGCGCTCCGGCCGATGGTTGCGCTCGAAGGTGGTCGCCATGCGACCAGCGATCTAAACGATCTCTATCGTCGGGTCATCAACCGCAACAATCGCTTGCGCAAACTTATCGATATCCATGCGCCGGAGGTAATACTCCGCAATGAGAAGCGTATTCTCCAGGAGGCCGTTGATGCGCTTATCGACAACTCTATCCGTAAGGGTGGTGCCTCCGCTGGTGCGCTCACGCCAGCCCAGCGTCGCCCCTTGAAGAGCCTCGCCGACTATTTGAAGGGTAAGCAAGGCTACTTCCGTCAGAACCTGCTCGGCAAGCGCGTCGACTACTCGGGCCGCTCGGTCATCGTCGTGGGTCCCGACCTGGAGCTTGACGAGTGCGGACTCCCCAAGCACATGGCCCTTGAACTCTTCCGGCCTTTCGTGATTGCGGGACTCCTTACCCGTGAGCTCGCCTTCAATATTCGTGGCGCTGGCCGCCTGATTGAGGACGGCGTACCAGAGGTCTGGGAGATTCTTGAAGAAGCCATCGCTGGCAAGTACGTCCTGCTGAACCGCGCACCGACTCTGCACCGCCAGGGTATCCAGGCCTTCCGTCCACGACTTATTGAGGGTGACGCTATCCGGCTCCATCCGCTCGTGTGCCCGGCCTTCAATGCTGACTTCGACGGTGACCAGATGGCCGTACACGTGCCGCTCTCGGAAGAGGCCCAGTGGGAGGCCAAAAATATCATGAGCGCCAACAAAAACATCCTGAAGCCAGGGAGCGGCGCCCCGGTTATCGCCACCAGCCACGATATCGTGCTTGGCGCCTACTGGCTTACCAAGGGCGTCGAGGGGGCGCTCGGTGAGGGTCTCTCCTTCGCCTCACCTAACCGCGCGATACTCGCGCGCGACTATGGGGCTATCGACCTACGCGCAAAGATTAGTGTCTTACCGGTAGCCGGTAAAGAGAAGTATGCCGCCTTTGGCGAGGCGGCCTTCGAAACAACGGTTGGCCGACTCCTCTTCAACACGGTGCTCCCCCCCGATTACCCATTTGTGAATGCCGCGGTCACCAAGAAGGTGCTCTCAAGCATCGTGAACGATTGTATCGTGCGGTATGGCCTCGACGCGGTCCCGGGTATCGTCAATCGCATTAAGCATTTCGGCTTTGAGTATGCGACCAAGGCAGGTATCACCTGGAGCCTTGATGACGTCTCGGTGCCGAGCGGTAAGGCCGCGATCATCGAAGGCGCGCGCGCGAAGGTGGAGCATATCGAAAGCGACTTCCAAAACGGTCTCCTCTCGGAAGAGGAGAAACGGCGGATGGTTATCGAGATATGGCATGGTACCAAGCAAGAGGTAGAAGGCCTGGTCGAGGCCGCACTCAATCCCGAAGGCTCGGTGCACGACATCATTAAGAGTGGTGCGCGTGGCTCGCTCGGCAACCTCACCCAGATGGCGGGGATGAAAGGCCTTATCCAGAATACGGCTGGTGAGACCATCGAGGTGCCCATCATCTCTTCGATGATCGAGGGCTTCAACCCTATTGAGTATTTCATGTCGACCCACGGCTCGCGTAAGGGTTTGGCTGACACGGCGCTTGGCACCGCGAAAGCCGGGTACCTCACCCGTCGGCTCTTCGACGTTGCCCAGGACTCTATCATCACGGAGAAGGACTGCGGCACGAAGCGCGGTATCGCTATCTCGCGTGTCAGTGCCTCTGGGCTCGAGATTGACTTCGCCGAGGCCGTCCGCGGCCGTGTACTCTCCTCTGACGCCGTTGCCGAGGAGGTGACCCTTAAGAAGGGCCGCTACCTCTCTATGGAGGACGCCCAGACTATCGCCGCCTCGAGCCTCTCGGCGGTCTCGGTGCGCTCGCCTATGTCGTGCGAGACCCGCTACGGGGCCAGTCTTGCTACGGCATGGACCTCACCACGCGCGAGATGGTGGACCTTGGTGAGGCAGTGGGTACCGTCGCGGCACAAGCTATCGGCGAGCCGGGCACCCAGCTCACGATGCGAACCTTCCACGCCGGCGGTACCGCCTCGGTGGGGGGCGATATCACCTCCGGCCTCCCGCGTGTGGAAGAGGTGTTTGAAAAGCGCGAGCCCAAGCGTCCGGCGGTCATCAGCAAGTCTGACGGCATCGTGATGGAGGTGAAAGAGGCTGGCAATGAGAAGGTTATCGTCGTTGCGCCCTCGGCGGGCCAAGGCAAGAAGGACGGCTCGGCCTATGAATACCTTGCGCCGTATCCGCGCGTACCGCGGGTGAAGGCGGGTGACGAAGTCGTCCGAGGCCAGATCTTGACCGATGGTTCGGCTGATCTCGACGACCTCTTCGAGTATGCAGGCCGCGCTACGGTGCAGGAATACATTATCGCGGAGGCCGCGAAGATTTATGAGCTCCAGGGCGCGCCCGTTTCCCGCAAGCACCTCGAGGTGGTTGTCAAGCAGATGTTCTCGCGGGTAAAGATTACTGACACGGGCGACACCGACTACTCGGTCGGAGACGTGGTCGAGGATTGGGAGTATGCACAGGCACTCGCGAGCGCAGAGACGACCGGGAAGATGCCGCCCAAGGGGCGCGAGATAGTACTCGGTATCAAGGAGAGTGCGCTCTCGCGCCGCTCCTTCCTCTCGGCGGCCTCCTTCGAGCAGACGACCAAGATTCTCATCAATGCTTCGCTCCGCGGCTCCATCGATCGGCTCCGTGGTCTCAAGGAGAACGTCATCCTGGGCCGCCTCATCCCGGCCGGTACCGGATTCTCGGGAAGTAAGAAGTATGCCTCTATCGCCAAGCTCCAGGCCGAGCGCCCACTCCCCGCGCCTTCCGAAGGCGCCTACGCACCCCGCCCCGCCACTCGCGCCCTCTAGATCCGCAAGAGAATTCGCAGGTCTGACCTGCGTAGCTCCTGAACTAATTCAGGAGCATCCGAAGTCAGACTTCGGTAGGGAAGTATGGTACCGCGTATCTATAGTGTCCACTAATTATGACGGTCGGCTTAATTAGTGGTTAAAGAGGTGTTGTGCAAAGCCTGGCTTTGCACAGATGCAAAAACGGCCCCGAGGATGGGGCCGTTTGGCGTTGGTTGGCGCTTGATTATGTATGCCTACGAGGAGCGGAGTCGCTCACCCGGGTTCTCGGCGACTTGGATCGTAAGACCCCAGCGCAAGCATGCGATTATAACACCGCACCCGATACACCAGATTTCGCGGCCGGACGACAGGCCACCAAGCCCCAGCCAGAGAACCAGGCCGAGGAGCGCGAGCCCAGCGGCTATCGTATGTACCGAAATTCGCAGGTCTGACCTGCGAATTATCGAAGTCAGACTTCGCTAGTGATGCAAAAACGCGGTAGAATAGGGGAATCATGGCGACGGATACGGTTTTGGAGGTCAAAAAGACCGATATGCTATAATCACCGCATGGCAACAGCTACTGCTAAAGCAAAAGAGAAGATTGCGGAGCTGAAACTCCGCACGTATGTTGCGGAGTCCGTCCGGGCGGTGCTTGACGACCCTGACTACGGTCTTGAGCTCTCCGAAGATTTTAAAAAACGGCTACACCTCTCCGAGAAGAATCCGCAGAAATATACTCCGCTTGCGGCCGTTATGAGACGACTGCACAAGAATGGCTAAGTGGAGCGTCTTGCTTTCGGCATACGCTGAAGCAGAGCTTGCTGGGCTCACGAAGTCCATTCAAGAGGACATCGTCGGACGATTTGCGTGGTTTGCCGAGAACTTTGATTCGCTCCCGCCCGTTCCTCTCCATGCCGACTGGCGCGGCTACTATAAGCTTAGGGTTGGCGATTATCGCATCGCGTATAAAATTAACTACGAGAGCCACCTATTGCTTATCGAACGCATCCGTCATCGCTCGGTTGCGTACAAGAAGAAAGGCCGCAGATAGATGTAAAAACGGCCGGACGAGTCCGGCCGTTTGGCGTCAGTTGGTTTTGACTACGAGCAATCGAGCCGTTCGGCCGGATTCTCGACGATGCCGAGGCGCGTGCCCCAGCCCTCAACCGTCAGATAGACCATCGTGACAGCGAGACTGAGCGCGACGGCCCACGCTATGACCGTGTAGAGCACGAAGCCTCCGGTCATCATGACGATGGCGCCCACAAGGATGGCGATCGCAATCGCAAGCCCGCCGAAGAGCAGTACCATCGACCCGCTCGGGCGAGTCAGCTCGACTACTCGCACCATCGCCCGATGTGCAACACCTATGAGGGTCAGTATGCCCATCAATACGGTAGCGTCTTCAGCAATCTTGAGCAACACGAGGCCGCAGCCGGTCAGCACGACAATCTCGAAGATTGTCCAACGCATCAGTTCGCGGCGGCGCTTAGTCTGTGAAGTTGTCATCGTCAGTGTCCTCCGTTGGCCGATTCAGCCGTTGTGGGGTACTCAAACTCCTGAAGCTAGAATAGCACGGTATATATATTCTGTCAAGCATCGGCAAAAACGCGGTAGAATACGGATGATGGCGACCGATACGGTGTTGGAGGTCAAGAATAAACTCTCGATACAGGAGGTGGTTGCGCCGTATGTAAAACTACACAGAGCGGGGAAGTCCTTGGTCGGGCTGTGCCCTTTCCACAAGGAGAAAACCCCAAGCTTTCATGTCTCTCCCGAGCGTGCGAGCTACCACTGCTTTGGGTGCGGCGAGGGCGGCGATATGTTCTCATTTATTGAAAAGGTCGAGGGAGTGGACTTCAAGGGAGCCTTGAAGATACTTGCCGAGAAGGCGGGCGTGCCACTTGAGTACTCGCCTCGTGGTCGTGAGACGGCAGGTAAGCGCGACCGACTCTACGCGCTCATGGCGCGTGCCGCGCAGTGGTATACCGGGCACCTGAAGGGGAGCCCGGCCGAGGCCTATGCCGGGAGTCGTGGGCTCTCGGAGGCGACGATCACGACCTGGGGCCTCGGCTACGCGCCTGACACGTGGCGCGCCCTGCTCGAAGCCCTTTTGGCCGAGGGCTATACGATAGAGGAGCTTCTTGCGGCTGGTCTCGTGAAAGAGGCAGAGGGGAAGCCCGGCACCTACTATGACCGTTTCCGTGGGCGACTTATGTTTCCTATCCGCGACAGTGCCGGCCGTGTCGTGGCCTTTACGGGCCGTACTCTAGAGAGCGGAGACCAGAATGCCGGAGTGCAGAATGCCAAATATCTCAATAGTCCCGAGACCGACCTCTATCACAAGTCTGACCTCCTCTTCGGTCTCGATCGGGCCAAAGACGCTATACGGGTACGGGGCTTCACGCTACTGGTCGAGGGTCAGATGGACCTGCTCCATGCGCACCAGGCTGGATTTGAGAATACCGTTGCGCTCTCGGGTACCGCGCTCTCCGGGAAGCATTTGGCGCTTATGAAGCGGTACAGTGACAATCTTCTGCTCGCGCTTGATGCGGATAGTGCAGGCCTGAAGGCTACGGCCGCCGCGGCCCTCCTTGCTCTTGGGGAGGGGGTGCGGGTGAAGGCGCCTACCCGCCGGTCAGGATCCAGCCGACCTTATCACTCGAGATGCAAAAGACTTCGCCACGCGCGTCAAGGCGGCTGATCCTATCGTCGAATTCTTCCTCGTCGTTCTTGGCCAACGCGAGCACGATACCGCTCGTCTCCTCCGGCTTGTTGAGGGCATCGTCTTACCGCTCGTGGCCGCCATGGGGAGCCCGATGGAGCGCGACCGTGCCTCGCAGGCGGTGGCTCGCTCGCTCGGACTCTCGAGTGAGTCGGTGCGTGAGTCACTGAAGGCCGTAGGCCGCAGGCAGGGGGCAGGTGATAGCTACCTCCGAAGACCTCACACATCCGTAGATGCAACTCCGCAGGCGTCGGCGCGCGAAGCGCGCCTGCTCCGGCTCCAAGGGGCTGTCCACGCCTATCCGGGTACCGACCTTGCCAGACACATTGAATCAGAGTACGCTCGAATTACCGGAGACCAGACTCCGTTTGCTGACGTTCCGCCCGAGCCCATCCTGTTTCAGGCAGAGCAGGCCTTCGGCGAGAATCCGAGCGAACAGGCGGCTGTCGAGCTCCTCCGCGCCTTTGAAGAAGCGGTTATCCGCGAGGCGTATCAAGAAGCCCTTATAAGCCTACGGAAAGCTGAATCCGCGGGCGATACCCGTATGGTTGAAGAGGCGGGCGCCGCTTGTGCCAAGCTCTCGGCCCGTCTCGCCGCCCTTAGCCCCTGACCACTCGTTTCTCGTTCATCACTATTTATCTATGGCCACCCGTAAAGTAACCAAGAAGAAAACGACGGCCGCTAAACGACGTGCCGCTAAGCCCACCAAGCGTCGGGCTCTCTCTCGCGTATCTGCCCGCAAGACTGTACCGGCTAGGCGCGCTGGCGCCGTGAAGAAGGTGCTCCGCAAGGTGGCCACCTCGGCCAAAACTAGGGCGGCCTCGGCCAAGGCACTTTCGGCTGATGAGCTGATGAAGAAGGGTAAGGAGCGTGGCTATATCACCTACAGCGAAATCCTTAAGTCATTCCCGACGGTAGAGGATGATGTCGACTTCCTAGAGGAACTCTATGAGCGCTTCGCGACTGCCGGGGTGGATGTACTTGAGGGCGGTATTCTTGAAGATAATGCAGATGAATATCTCGCTACCCGCAACATCAAGGACCGGCAGTCCACCGGCTACGACTCCATCCAGATTTATTTGCGCGAAATAGGTCAGTACCCGCTCCTGACGGCCGCCGAGGAGCGCGAACTGGCCCAACGCATTGAGCGCGGCGACAACGAGGCGCGCAATATCCTCGCCCGCTCTAACCTTCGTCTCGTCGTCTCTATTGCAAAGAAGTATGTGGGCCGTTCCCCCGACCTCACCCTACTCGACCTTATACAGGAGGGGAACATCGGCCTCTTTAGGGCAGTCGAGAAGTTTGACTGGAAGAAAGGCTATAAGTTTTCTACCTATGCCACCTGGTGGATTCGCCAGGCTATCACGCGCGCCTTGGCCGACCAGTCGCGTACCATCCGCATCCCGGTGCACATGGTCGAGACCATTGCTAAGTACAAGCAAGTCTCGCGTCGCCTCGCCCAGGCCTTGGGCCGCGACCCCCAACCCGAGGAGATCGCAGTAGAGATGGGAGTTGAGCCAGAGAAGATTTACCAAATCGAGAAGATTAATCAGGACACGCTCTCCTTGGAGAACCCCATTGGTTCCGATGATGACGAGAAATCAACGCTTGGCGACTTTATCGCCGACGACAAGCTTCCGAGCCCCATCCAGGAGTCTTCGGAGCGCATTTTGACCGAGCAGGTCCGCTCTATTCTTGAAGACCTTTCACCGAAGGAGCGCAAGATTCTCGAGATGCGTCACGGGCTTACTGACGGTATTTACCACACGCTTGAGGAGGTGGGGAAGGAGTTTGGCGTTACCCGTGAGCGCATCCGCCAGATAGAGGCGAAAGCCCTCGAGAAAATACGTCTCCACGACAAGGCCCGACATCTAAAGAGTTACTAAGCTATACTCGCCCCATGGCGAGCAAACGAAGGAAGAAGATACAGAAGCCGCTTCCGATAGCGCACTGGAGCCATTCCTCGCTGATGGCATTCCTGCGCAACCCACTTGCCTGGCACAAGCGCTATGTCGAGAAGATATACGATACCCCGGTGAACCCGGCCTCGGTCATTGGCAGAGCAGGACACTATGCGCTTGAGCATTTCTACAGCGGTGCCGCCAAGGAGGTCGCAATGAGCCTCGGCCTTGAGTACCTGCGCAAGGTGCCTGACTTTGAGCTTGCCTTCGGTAAGGCCACGAGTCGTGCGGCCAAGAAGAAGAAACGCCTCCTGATGGAGGCTGATTACCTGCGTGCCATCGGCTTTTATCTCGCGCGACCACCTCGTCACAAGGTCGTCGCGGTAGAGCTACGCGGCACGGTCCCGGTGGCCGGGCTCCCGCTCCCGCTCACCGCTGTCTCCGACCTCGTCGTCGAGAGTCGGCTAGAGCCAGGGGCCCTCGACATCGTCGACCACAAGTTTGTCGACGCGTTTTCTAAAGGTGGCGCGACCAAGACTCTCTTTGTGATGCAGGCCATCTTCAACTACTACACGGTACGCGAGCTCACCGGCCGACCCATACGCCGCTTTATGGTCTATGAGTGTAAGAAGTCGCGTAATGCTGACGGTCGGGCTCAACTCCGCCGGTACATTATTGACTACACGAAATGTGCAGAGGAGTTTGCCCTCTTCCACCGCTTGATCCGCGACGCCACTGCCGAGATAGCTCGCGAACGCCTCTGGCTCCCCAACCCCTCCGATATGTTCGAGGGCGAGCACTCCTTTGATATCTATCGCCTAGGGCTTATCGACGAATAACCTTACCGTGCACCCGCGAGCGTATCGGTGACGACTTGGGTGAGAGCGTCGTAGGAGTACGCACCATCGATGACTAGAGGTAGACGGCCCTTGGTAAGAATGAGGGTGTAGGGGGTGCCCGAGGCCCCTGCATCGAGGGCATTTTTTCGGTCTGCCTTGATGCGCGCATCCACCTGATTAGCCGCGTCGGCATAGCAGGTGGCGAAGGCGTCACTCGAGACCCCTATCTTCTGCGCAAGCTCGCCATAGCGAGAGGGGTTCACAGGTTGCTCTGCAAAAAGGAGATCGGCGAAGGCCCAAAACGCATCGTTGCCTGCTACCTGGGCCACACACTCGGCCGCCCGTGCGTGAGCCAGAGCATTCTCGTGGAGCTCGGTCAGAGGAAACTCTCGGTACACCCACGCGACTTGCCCCTTTGCACCCGCATTTGCCACTACTTGGTGGAGTGAGTCGGAGAAGCCTTTACAATACTCGCAATCGAAGTCGGCGTACTCGACTATCATAACCGGGGCCGCTGGGTTACCGAGAATATGGTCATCGGCTCCTACCGGGCGCACGAGGCTCGGGTTACCATGCGGGGTGCCGAAGAAGCTCGGCCAGTGCCCACCCATCGAGAAGTAGAGCGCGAAAGCAACAATTACTCCGGCGATGATGATGGCAACGAAAGGTTTCATAGCTGGAGCGCGTGGGTGAGCGCTGGTGTCGATTCGTCGGGGGTGAGCCAGTGGCTTGTGTCGAGCTTGATATCTCGTACCTCCCGTAGGTCCTTATATTTCAGTACGCCATGGGTGAGCGCGTAGTCGAAGAGCTCGCGCGTGAGTCGTACGTCTTCGATGCAATACTTGCGCACGAGGTCGTGCTTGCCTTCTCGCCACCAGTCTTGCGCCTTAAGACCATCACCAGACTTACCTCGCCCAAGCGTGGCCTCGCCGAGTGACTGTAGACGGATACGTCGCCCCAGCACGCCGTATACCTCGGCAAGCAGGTCAAGCGAGCGAACACGGGTGAGGTCGCCCGGGTAGTAGCGATTCAAGAGTGGTATGTCGAACGTATCGGAGTTGAAGCCGATAAGCATGTCGGCGCTCTCAATAAGTGGCCAGAGCTTGGGGAGCTCTTCGCGAGCGTATGAGAGGTATTCGCCTGTCTTGGAGTCGTGGACGGCAACGACGGTGAGCTCCTGCTCCGTGACGTCGACGCGGCCACGCACTGCCGAATCAGAGATAGACTCGATATCGAAGGTGAGGGCGCGCATGAGAAGTGAACCTTAGCTCCCTGAAGCCAAGTGTAGGGGCAGGTCGCTCGCCGGGAATGCCGACTCGATACCGCTCGCAAGTTGTTTCATCCGTACCGTCCCGCTCGCAATCTCGTCCCTGCCATAGGCGATGAAGAGGGGGATGTGTCGGCGGTCGGCGTCCTTAACTTGGTCCCCAAGCGATTTCTCGGAGAGATTTACGAAGATGCGACACTCCTGCGCTTGGAGAGTCCTCGCAAAGGCTTGCGCGGCTGGGATATCGCTTGGTGAGGGTGTGCCGATATACACCTGGGGCTGATGCGTGGCGCTATCGAGCACGAGCTTGTGAGTAGTGATGAAGTCGGCAAGCGTAACATCCCCAATCGCAAACCCGACCGCCGGAATAGGCTCGCCGCCAAAGAGCGCAACAAGGCCATCGTACCGGCCACCGCCAAAGAGCGCACGTGGATTCTCGATGCTCGTATCGAATATCTCGAAGACCATGCCGGTGTAGTAGTCAAAGCCACGCGTGAGGGTGGCGTCGAAGACCGCGTTAGTAACGCCGCGCTTCGCCAGTATTTCGATACGCTCAAGCACCTTCGCCTTCTCGTGCGCAACAGGGGGGGCGCTCGCCTCCTCAATAATCGTAAGCGGGTCAAGGTCAGTGAGGGCATGGAGTGTCGCGTTGAATGTACCTCCCTCCATCTTGGCCTTGCGGTCGAGCAGGTGCAGGTACCGCTTGACCGCCTCGCCCTTGAGGCCTGCGGCTAGGCACGCGGCGTTCAGCAGGGGGCGGGAGTTCATCCGGATAATGAAGTCCGATGGCTTTGCACCAAAGGCGGTAAGGATGTCAGCGGCCACCATAAGCACCTCGATATCCGCCTCGCCCTCGGGAGCCCCCACGAGGTCGACGTCACTTTGGTAGAACTCGCGCAGGCGCCCCTTCTGCGGGCGTTCATAACGGAAGCGATTGCCGATAGAGAACCAGCGGAGCGGGAAGGCCAGCTCGCGGCGCTTAGCGGCTACCATCCGTGCGAGAGTAGGCGTCATCTCGGGGCGGAGTGTGACGCGCCTGTCGCCCCTATCCATAAAGGTGTAGGTCTGCTCATTTACAATCTCTTCCGAGGTCTTGGCTTCATAGAGCTCCGCGCGCTCAAGTGGCGAGGCCTGGTACTCCTCGTAGCCCGCGCGAGCGAGTACGCCCCGCTCGATAGCGAATATCGCCTCAAGGCGCGCCCAGTCCTCTGGGTAGAAGTCGCGCACGCCCTTGTAGGACTCGGTCGAGAGGCGGTCGGCGTCGGACATATAGTCCGATTGTAACTTAGATAACCGGGTTTTTCGAATCTGCACCCACCTCGGCGAGGATGAGGTCGCGCATGGACTCTGGCTCACCTATACCGTTCATATGGAACTCATCTACCGCGCCGGCGCTCTGCACCGAAATGTTACCGATGTGGAGCAGAGAAGGGAGGACGCCCGCGACCGCCGTAGTGACATCCTGCACGCGATTAAGGAGGACGCTCGACACCTGGCGGTCGAAGTATCCGTGCTGGGTCACCGCGACGATGCGCTTGTTGGTCACCACCCACACGTTCAGGTAGTAGCGAGTGTAGGCGCCCCAGGCGGCCGTCCAAGTAGCGAGCCACCAGACCCCGAGAGCGGCGCGCGCAAGTGGCTCGCGGTAGTCAATGGCGCCTGCGTAGGGCGCCAGTGGCGGGGCTAGGAGAAGGAGTCTGGGGAGGACAAGTGGGATGATAGCAATAATCGCATAGGGCAGGAGCTCCATAGCAAAGAGGAGCCAGTGCTTGCGCGCCTCGCGGAGCACGCTCTCGCCTGGCTCAAGCTCAAATTCTTTTGTGAGATTCATCGGGAATATCATGGCAGGAGTGCACCCGAGAGTGCATAGAGGGCGATGCCGAATGAAACCCCCAGATGCACGGCGATTGCCGGATATGCGACTCGCGCCGCGTGAGAGTACCGTATCCAGTGGTAGATAGCCACGAGTGTGTAGAGCGCCCAGAAGAGGAAGACGGCCGCGAGTATCCACCCCACAAGTGCGCCGGTGGAGATGGCCAAGTGGAGAGGGAAGCCAGAGGGTGGGGCAAAGGGCTGGAGCGGCTCCGTAGGCATTAGGGGAATGATACCCCGAAAAGCGTTACGCTCACGCCTTGGAGTGAACAACGAGGACGCGTGGCTTGCCGTACTGGTCGGTACGTATCTGGGCCGCAAGGCCTGCGCTCTCAAAAAGAGTCTGGGCTTCCTGTGCGTGTGCGCTGTCGCACTCAAGCCACGCCTGCCCGCCTTCAGCCAGGTGCTCGGGTATCTCGCTCGCGAGCCGACGCATCAGGTTGAGGCCGTCTGCGCCCGAGCGTAGGGCGAGGGCGGGCTCGTAGTCCGTAACGCTTATGGGCAGTACACGCCCCTCGGGGATGTAGGGTGGGTTACAGGCGATGAGGTCAAAACGCTCATTGGGGAATGGGGCAAAAAGGTCGCCGATACTCACTGACGCCCGAGTGAGACTGGTATGATATATCATACCAGTCTCTCGAATGTTCTTGTGTATCGTCGCCCTGTGTGCGGGGTCTACCTCGCCGAAGTACACCCCGGACTCCGGTAAGTATGCGAGCATCGCACACCCTATTGCTCCCGAGCCCGCACACAAATCAAGGCATCTACGGGGCTTTGCGACGCCTTCGCCACCAGAGCCTAAAACGGGCACGCTCCGGGCCGCTAGGCCAAGTCTTATCCCCGTTTTCCGCTCTGTCGGCTCCGGCTTCGTGCTGGTCAACATCTCACTCACCCACCACTCCGTCTCGGGGCGAGGGATGAGAGGGCAAGAATCCAAATAGATCTT
>Ga0209542_10012738_pt1 | contig 14635 bp, 12 predicted proteins | sample RifCSPhighO2_01_FD_184028 | JGI IMG/M metagenome (GOLD analysis project Ga0209542, IMG submission 184028) | Soil microbial communities from Rifle, Colorado - Rifle CSP2_plank highO2_0.1 (SPAdes) (version 2) | ecosystem: Environmental > Terrestrial > Deep subsurface > Rock core/Sediment ...
AGATCACAACAAGTGCCTATTGACAAACCGCACGAATTTAAAATCAGATCAATGCTTAATCTACACTGTTCTGTGATGGTTAGTTTAGACCCTTCAAATGACGAAACCTTTATCTTTACTAAAGAAAAAGCTATAGAATTAGAAAAAATAATTAAAGAGATCTTATTAAAAGGATGGAAAACACTTTTAGAAGAACTAAAAGAAATAAATCCAAAATTAAGTGTAATTAGAATAAGAAATTCTAATAGAGAAGATAAGATTTTCACAGAAGAGGGAGATACAATTTTAATAAGCCTTCCATATCACAATAAAATTAAAGTAATTAAAGAAATTTTACAACAAATCTTTTATCAATATGGAGAACAATTTAAACCTAAAGAAGAAAGAGAAGAATTGCCAACAAGTGAAGAAGTTATATTAGACGCAAATCCAAGAGTAAATTACATCTCTGAAATAAGAGATATTTACATTGAAGAACCAGGAATTGAAGAACAAATTGTTTTAATTAAAGGCCAAAGAGAAATTCTATTTGCAGAGGTAATTCATCCGGAAGATATAAATAAATATCTTTGGGGAGTTTGGGACTACACAACAAAAAATTTAATTTTCAAAACAATAACTAATAAACCAGAATTTGAAATAAACACAGATTTACTTGAGATTAGATCATATAATATACAATGCTTGGGTTTAATCGATTTAGGAAATAATAAATATCAAAAGATACAAAATCAAGGAAGACCTATAGGAATAAACAAAAGATTAATTATTACTACAAGTACAATAAAAACAGCTCCAGTCTTACAAAGCCCATTCATAACAATCACAAATGCAGAAGATCCAGAGAATCATAAAAGTGTAAGAATCAAAACAAATATTATTCATTTAGAAGTTCCAATAATCCATTCGAACATTAAAAAAATTAGATCTACAATCCAAATTAGAGACAAAAAACAAAACGGAATAATAGAAAATATTACTGTTGAATTAAATGAAGGACAAATCAAAGCCAATAAGATCACAGGAGAATTTAATCTTAAAGAATTTAATAAACACTATGAGATTAAGATTATTTTAGAAGGGTTTTCAGAAACAGAAGAAAAGGTAAGTGTTATTTCATCAATTGAAGTATTTGCAGAAATGCCTGAATTTTATGAATTTCCATTTAAAAAAAATAATTTAAAATTACAACTGACAGAAGATGCAGAGATTAATGAGAAATTAATTAGAAGTTTAGAAGGTATAATAGAAGATGGTACATTAGGACAAATATTAAAATTAAATCCAAAACTAAAGACTATACTAATTGGAATAAAATGAAAGAAGTAAAACTAATACTAGAAGAGAGAAATATAGAAGCAAGTTTTAGAGTTGAAATTAAAAGATATTTAGAGGAATTAATAGAAATAAAAAAAGATACAATATTTAATGAAATAAAGGGTGCATTTGGGAGCAAAATAGAGTTTAACTCAATTCTAATTAATAAACAAGAATATAGAGAAAATGATATTGCAGAAATAAAAAAAGAAGAAGAGATTACTTTTGCAATAAATTATACAGATAAAAAAGGTAAAGTTAAAGGGTTTTTATGGATATGGTCTGAGAATGCAACAAACAGAATATGGACACGTATCACTGAAAGAAACTATTTCTCAATTAGAATTAGTGGTTTAACTGAAGGGGATTATTCACTCACTTGTTATCCATTAAAATCTGTTAAAGGGTCAAAGATAGATCATATGTTTAGAGAAGTGAAAAAGGAAGAAAGAATCTCTCAAAAAATAATTAAATATAAAGATAAAGAAATAGAAATTAGTGTAAGCCTAAGATTAATAGAGAAAGAAGTTAAAAGCTCTGAACTACCTAGAAAAAGAGACCATATTTCATTTCCTATTGAAATAGGTCATAAAACAATTTTAATTTATCTGGAATCTAGGTTAAGCATTCAAAAGCAAAGATGGATTGATGAGATATTGCAAGAATTTATAGAGGAAAGACTACTTGATGAAGATTTCTTAAATCTATTTCCAGATATAGAACTAATTTATTTAGGGAATCCTAAAAACAAACCTGAATTAGATGAAGCAAAAATTCTAAACTTTGAACTAATAGGAGAAACAAAAGAAGAAATAAAGAAAAACCTTCAGAACCAGATAATTAAAAAAATAGAACAAATAGAAGATGAAGGGCTCTGGCGTTCTATAGATGCAAGGCTACAAGAATCTGAGACAAAAAAAACGAAAGTTGAACCACCAAAACCACCACAAAATAAACATACAATAAGATATGAAGAAAGAGGAATTATAATATATTATCCAAATTCTCTTGAAAAGGCACACTTCTATAAGATATTAAATCAATTAATACAAAATGGGACTTTAAAAGAATTAATCACTTCAGTACCTGATTTGGAGGAGATAGAATTACAATGAAAAAAATAATTTTCAAGTTAGAAGGAAATAATGATGATGAACTAATTCTCTCATTACAAACTCAAATATTAAATTATACACAGAAAAAAGCACCAGAACCTACAACTAAGGATGATAAAATTGAAAGATACTATCCAATGGCCTCCAAAATAATCAAGGAAACAGGCAATTTTAGTAATTCAAATTTACAAAGGCAAATGAAAACAAGATACAATGTAGAGATTGGATACAACCTAGCAGCCAAATTAATTGAATTAATTAAAGAAAAAGGTATAACAACAGTAGATTACATAACAAAATCAAAAATAATAAAATTAGAAGTTAAAGATCATGAACCAGATATAACTAACCCTCAACTATTTCTTGTAGATGAAAATACAGAATTAATAGTCATTGCCATAATCGATGAGCAAGATAATAAAATAAAACAGTTGAGATGGGACTTAAATGGTACTACTCAAACTCCTTCAGGAAAAGGAATAAGATTCACAATGAACCGTGATATGAAAATAGATTGCACAGGATTTGGAACAAATGATGAAGGTGAACTAACTGTATTAAAAAATCAAACCGAAGAAGGACTAGTTCCAGTAACACAAACAATAATACTAAAGAAAAAAGAAAGAGAGACAATTTCAAAACAATATATTCTAAAAGGAAATTGGAAAGAAACCCTAATAGATACAACTAAAGACCAAAAAGACCTAAATAGAATTATATTCCTAGCTTTAACAGAAAATAAAGAAATAAGTGAATTACTTGAAGAATTAAAAGAAATGGGAGTAGACATAGAAAAAATAGAATTTGAATAAAATGGTAGAAATTAAAATAAAATTAACAAGAGAGAATGATTTGACAATCTTAAAAGTAAGAAATATTATAAAAAAACAACTCTTACAAATTAAAGAAAATAAATTACAAGAGCTAGTATCAACTTACACTCAAAAGGATAAAAATGATTTTGGTAATAGAGAAAATATTCAAAGTGGCCCAGATTCAGTCATTGGTAAAATAGGATCAAAAACAAGATTAGCAATTCCAACAATAAATGAATCCCTTTTAATTTTAATAGATTTAAGAATACTTTCAGATGAATATGGACTAATTACTTTCAAGCCATTCTATAAAAAAGAAGTTGATCTTACACATGAATTTGGAAAAGAACTTGTTGAAGGACCAACAAAGGTTACCCAAAAAACAAAAATTCAGCCCGGCCAAGCAGTAATCAAACTACAAGAATGGAAATATTTTTTACAGGAGAGAAATAACCTACAAGAGTTAGAAATTGAAGATGAAGGTGAAATCTCAAATTTAAGATCAAAACCTTCTTTCAAACGAATTTCGGAATTTTGCTATAATAAGTTTCCAATTAAAAAAATAAGAACAATAGAAAATGAAGAATTATCATTCAACATCTTAAAACCTGCCTCTGGTGATTTAATTAACTTGGAACAGGATAGATTAAACATTACTCTCACAACAAATATTAAAGAGCAATTTTCAATATCCTCTTTTTTAATTCATGATAAAGAACTCTTTCTTTTCTTTGAAGAGATTAATACTAAAACAACCAACAACGAACCATTAGAGATTACAACAAAAGTGAAATCTAAATTTATAGACTTCCTCTTCAAAGAAAAACAACCAAGAATAGAGATAATAGATTCAATTGCCAAATCCCAAAAAATAATACTCTCAATTGACTGCCATACAAAGACAGTATCAGAATTAAAACGAATTCCAATTAAAATAGAAAATATAACCGATTATCTCTACAATTTAATTGATAAAAAAACAGATTTTTTAATGGGAAAGGGAATATCACTAGAAGTTATCGATCAAGTAATAAACAGAATAGAGGGAATTGAAAAGAAAAATAAACCGGATATAATTCTTCTTAAACCAGAAACAAATCAAGAAATAGATCTACTAGAGACAAATGAGTTAGAAACAAATATTCAATATGGAGATGTTATAATCGAATCCATAAAAATTAAAATTAATGATCAACTTGCACTAAACGATCAAAATTTAATAAATAAGGAAATAAAGGAAGGAAAATATAAATCCCAATTAAATTTCTTAATATTAAAACCAGAATCATTATTTCTTAGAGGAATGTTAGATTTTAAATTAATAGAAAAACTCTTAGAAAATAACAGATTTGAATTAGAACTTTCTGTACAATATAAATCTCCATTTATTGGAAAAGAAACAATTAAAGTACCAATTATTTTAAAAAATCAAAAAGCATTCCTAATTCAAGAATTGGAGAAGTACATGACCCCTGGTGCATTTCAAGCAATGAAATCTCAATTATTAGAAGTAAGGGAAGAAGCAACATATATCCAAATAGGAAATAAAAAAATAAAATTAAAACTAAGTAAAGATCAAGAATTAAATAGGGGAATTATTGAAGCTAAAGATAATCCCAAAATTAAGATGATATTAGATGATTTACTTTTACTATATCCTGACTTAGAACTAGAGATTGAAGAATGAACCTAAAAATAAAAATCAATAGAGAAATAGATTTAAAAGATCAAATTCAAGAACAATTAGAAGAGTTCAGAAATAAAACCATTAAAAATAATGCAATAAATTTCTCACCGATTGCAAAAAGGGACTTAATCTCAAAAGAAATAATCACGGAAACAAATCCAAGAGTTATTAAAAACTTTCAGGTAGGAAAATCAGGTAAATGTAGATTTCAAGGTTTAATAATTAGATGGACGGTAATTTCAAAACAATATCTCTTAATAACTTATTTAAATGAAAATGAATATAATTCAGAACCGGGAGAAATAATTTGTTCTAGAGCAAAATGGAATTTAATTCTCACTGCAAATAAAGAAGCATTTAAAGATTTAGTAGGAAATACAGATTTTCAATCAGAATTTAATAAACCCATAATTTCAAAAGAAAGGAGAATTATATTTTCTCCATCTGAGGGAGATCCCCTTGACATTAGAAAGAGTATAAATATTACATTAACACTGGAAAAACCAAAATTAGTTGCATGTTCTATAATCTATGATGACCTCTCCTTTAGAGATAATTATTCGAAAGTCAATATAGGCAAAACCACAATTAAAAAAATTCTAAGTTGTAGAAATCCAGAACTATTCTTTAAAGAAAGACAAATAAATAAAGAGTTAATCGAAGGGTTTCTAAACGAAAAGAAGTTTATACTAACTGTTTTTATAAAAGATAAATTTGGAGAAGCAGAAAAAACAGAAATAAGTGTTATTATTACAAATAAAAAAGAATTATTATTGCAGGTAATAAATGATCAAGTAGAATCATTATTAAGACAAGTTGAAACAGATCAAATTGAAAAATTAAAAAAATTTATTCAGTATTATGGAGAAACGGATCCTGAGGAAGAGTTAAAGAATAAAATTCTAAAAGAGATAGAAAAAGAAACTTCAAAAATTTTAGAAGAGAAGATAAAAAAAAGACTAATCGAAGTTTTAAAAGAATCATTTGAAAGTGCAACAGAAAGTAATTATGAAGAAGTGTTCATATTTACTGCCTCAAAAATAAGATTTGTACTAGAAGATTTAAACAAGTTAGAATATAATGAAACAAGTAATGAAATAAGGAATAGAACATTAAACAGTATTTGTAATGGAATTAAAGAATACTTTGCAAAGATATTCAAAAATACATTATTAGATCTATCGATCCCCGCATATGGAGATATTCTTGGGTATGCAGATTTAGTAGAAATTACAGAAACAATACCACCATCTGAACAAATTCCAGAAAATTCGATATTCAAAATTAATTCATTTTATGTGAAAACCTCAAAGAACATATACAAATCAAAAGTAAATGTAACTATAAAGATAGTAAAGAAAGAAACAATTAAAATTTATGTTAACGGAGAATTAGGTGAAGAAATAGAGTTCAAGGGTGTAGGTTTAGAAGATGTAGACAAACTAATAAAAACAAAATTGTCGCAATATGAAGAAGTATTAGAGAATATTAAATTTATTTACCCAGATCTAGAGGAGATTGAATTTAAACTAAAATGAAAAAACTAGAAATAGAGATCGACAAGAAGACACTATTAGAATTACAAGAAGGAGGAACAACAAAATTATCTAAGATAATATTAGAAACTGAAAGAAAAATAGAATTAACAAAGGCAAAAGAAATAAAAGAAGAGGTATCAAAACAAATTAGGGGGATTGGGGAAGGTTCAATTACGCAAACAGTTCCGATTATAAAGGAAATAACCCTTGGAGCTACTCACTATTTTTATCACAAAAAAGTTATTGTTAATCTCACTGTAGTTTCAAAAAAATTAATTTTAGTAACAATTTATCCTTCAAAAGAACTTAAATTTGGAACTGAACTAAAAGAGGCAATGCAAAAAGCAGCAACAATCGTAACAACAGATTATGATAAAAATGATGTATGGATGAATTGCGACCCAGGCAGTTATCTAATCTCCATAAAGGAATGGAATAATTTCTCAAGAATAGGTTTTAGTTTTGAAAGACTAATTGAAATTGCAGATCCAGAAATAAAAAATCCTGTAAAAATTTATTTTGAAGAAAAAGCTATTGATTTTAATAAAACAAAAACAATAGAAGTAGAAGAAACACAAATAGAAAGTGAAGAAGAAGAATGGCTCACAAAAAGAATTAAAGAACTATTGAAAGATAGAATCAAGAAAATAAAATATGAGATCCACAACACAACTATCAAAGAGGATATACCAAAAATAATAACTGATTATTCAGATCAATTTTTTACAATACACCATGGAACAGTAATTCTTGATGCTACCTTTATAGGAAAGAAGTATGATAAGGAATATGTTCTACTAATCTACGCACCAACAAATAAAAATCAAATCAGAGATCTAGCACCAGTAATGGGTGATTTAGTTGACATAACGGGACTTGATTTTAATAAACCATGGAAAGACGCAGAACCAGGGTATGTAATATTAACCATGAACGATTGGGAAAGAATTGTCAAAGATTTTAATAAATACTATTGGGATATTTACAACTATGGAGATGAAAAAACAAGAATAAAATGTAAAATTATTCAAATGGAAGTGAATAAAGAAACAGTTAATACTGAAACTCAAAAAGAATGGGTCCAAGATTTATTGAAATTAGAAAGAGAAATAATTGATAAAGAATATCATAAAAAATATCCAGAATTCTTCAAAGAAGAAGATTTAGTACCAAAATTTAAAGAAAAGCCCGCAATTTATGCAACAAATTTATTAAATGAAACAAAAAAAGCCTTAAATTTATTTAATTTAATAAGAAAAGAAGAAACAAAAAAATATAAAGATAGATTTGTAGAAATAATCAACAAAGGACTTGAATCAAAGGGTGATAGTTTAAGAATTTATATTCCTGATCTAAGAAGTATTTTTAACAGTAAAAAACAAGAGATTGTATCACAAGACCATCACTCAAAAGAAAAATCGGGTACAATCATTAAGATTACCAGCATAGGATTAGAAAGAAATGAAGAAATGATAGCAGGGTGTAAAGCAAGAGTAATTACAGCAGGTTAAAACTCAAACAATTCTTTCTGTCCTTTCTTCTTAACATTATTTAATTTAGACAAAACAGAATCAACTCTAGTTTCACTAAACTCATGCCTATCAACCAACAATCCCTTCAATTTACTCTCATCAACAGGGCCAAACTTAAAATTATATTTTCTTAATACTGGAATGTTCTCAAATACATCATAAACTTCCTTCCAATCAAAATCAACATTTAAAGAATCAAACATAGAATCATAATCATTTGTATTTTTAACTAATTTCAAAGCTTTCTTAGACCCAATTCCATAAACACCCTTTGGATTAAAATCAGTTCCAACAAGAATACTTAAAATTATCAATTTTTCATGATCCAAACCTGTCTCTTCAAGAACATCACTTAACTTTATCATTTCAGGAGTTATTTTACGTACAGCACCAGAACCTGTTTTACGAGATCCAGCTAAAGTTAAATTCCGCACTAAAATAGGTGCTCCAAAAAGCAAAGCATCAGCATCTTGAGAAGCTACAGCATAAGCATCACCCTTACTACAAATATAAGCACATTGAGCTTCAGCTTCAGAAGGAGCTTCAATATAAGGAATTCCTAAAGCATTTAATAATTCTTTGCTCTCATCTAACATATCGGGAGACAAATACAATACTTGCTGAGAATACTTATACATTGAATCTAAATCTTCTTCATCAACAGCAATTTCATATTTTTCTTTTGCTTTTAATTTTCTCTCTAATCTTAATTCTCTTTCTTTACTTTTAAGTTCGGGAGCTTCTCCATCAAAAACATAAATAGGTTTTATTCCTTTTTCTAATAAACTAACTGAACGATTAAACAATCCTTGTAAATGAGAAGTAATATTACCAGCAGAATCCATTAAAGGAGTTCCATCTCTTTGTCTTATTGATGCTAAAAACTGAAAAACTACATTCATAAAATCAATAACAATAATTTTTCCTTTTAGATCATCCAGAGAAATTTCTTTCTTAGGAAATAATCCTGCAATATTAACTCCCATTATGCTCTAGACACCGCAAAAATAAACGAAAGTTTATAATCAAATTTATTTAAATTATAATTCCTTTGATCTACAATTCCTACTATATTTGCAACAAAGTTCATTTTCAAATTATCAAATAACTTCTGAGTTGTGTCCTTATCACCTTTATAAATTCTATGCGAAGATCTATAAACTAAAGGAAAACTATTTCTTTCAATCTTATATAATACATGAAAAGAAGTACTCACATCAGTTTCAGAATAATGATGAGCAGGAGTATTATCATAAACAATCGAAATTGAACACGCAAAAAAACTAGGATTAAGTAATATTTGTTTAACAGTAGTATAAAAATCGTCTAAACTTCCAAGACTATTTTTTGACCTTAAATCGAAATCTTCTCTCATAAGAGTAATCAAAAAACCTAGATTTAAATAGTTTCTTGTGACATATCATCCTAATGGAAAATTGGGTAAAAGCTGGTAAAATTGCAGCAGAATCAAGAGAATACGCAGCTTCATTAATAAAACCAAATATTTCTTTACTAGAGATCTCAGAAAAAGTAGAAAAATTCATAAAAGATAAAGGAGCAGAAGAAGGATTTCCATCACCACAATTATCAATTAATAACATAGCCGCACATTATATTGCATTTCCAAATGATAAAACAATAATTCAAAAGGGTGATGTTGTAAAAGTTGATATTGGAATCCATTTTGAAGGCTGTGTTGGAGACAATGCAACAACAGTTGAAGCAGGAACAAATAAATTTTCGAAATTAATAGAAGCAACACATAAAGCAAGGGACAATGCAATAAAAGAAGTAAAAGAAGGTATACAAGTTTGTAAAATTGGAGAAGCAATAGAAGAAACTGCAAAGAGTTATGGATTCAAAGTAATAACAAACCTATCAGGACATAATCTAAAACCATACATTATTCATGGTGGAATTACAATTCCAAATTATAATAATGGTGACAAAACAAAATTAAAAAATAATGAGGTGATTGCAATTGAACCATTTTTAATCGAAAATGGAAGTGGATTAATCAAAGAAGGGAAAAGCTCATCAATTTACAGATTAGATTCAAATAGAATACCAAGAGACATATTTCAAAGACAATTGATACAATATATTATAACAAAATATCAGACACTCCCATTTTCAACAAGACAACTAGCAAAAGTATTTCCATTATCAAGATTACAAATTGCATTAGCATTATTAAAAAGACAAAGAATTATTTCTGAATATGCACAATTGCCTGAACAATCAGGTGCAATAGTAGCACAAGCAGAAAACACAATAATTGTAAAACAAGATCATGCCGAAATTACAACTAAAATTTAAATTATTCTACACACTATTAATCTTATTAATTCCAAACTGAAACATTGTAGCAACAATTAATTTATCCAAAAAATATTAATTTAAAAAAGAAGATAAGAATATTCTATTCATATTAAATCCTAAACTTTAAATTAAAATGTTTGAATCGCCAAAGAATCACACATAGCATCATAAGGTTCACCATAGAATTCTACACATCTTTCCTTAACTTCATCAGCATTACTCAAGGGATGAGAAACCATATAACCAATAGAGAACAAAACTGTAGCAACAACAATACCTACAAGACCCCTATTAAAATTATGTGCAAACCTTTCATTTCTTTCACACAAATCAAATAGATTTTGATTCTTATGTGCAGATTTAATTAATTCAGGAATTGTAATCCCAAGTCTACGTGCTTCATCAACATAATCTTTAACTTCATATCCTTGCTGTCTAGCATGTAATCTAAGTAAATAAAGATCATTGATATTAAATATTTCAACCATAGAATTAATCGAATAATAAAATTTATAAATCTAACCCATCTACTTGAAACTAACCAAAATAATTTGTCTCTTCTCTAATAGCACCAGATCTCGCAGTACTAATATACTGAGCTTCAATTTCTTCATATTTTTTAATATCTTCAGTTGTAATAGAAGCCCTGACTTTTTCTAAAGCCTTATCAAAATGTTTCATGCTTACTATACTTGCAGTCATATCTTCTCTCAATGCTAACATTGCGGATTCACGACAAACAGCTTCAACATCAGCCCCAACATAATTTTCAGTTTTTTCAGCAAGGATATGTAAATCAACATCCTTATCTAATGGCATATCTTTTGTATGTATCTCAAATATTTTAATACGGGAATCTCTATCTGGTACATCAGCTCTTATAATTCTATCAAATCTCCCTGGTCTTAATAATGCAGGATCTAAAATATCAGGTCTGTTAGTTGCACCAATAACCACAACATCATTCAACTCCTCTAAACCATCAATTTCAGTAAGTAACTGATTCACAACCCTCTCAGTAACATTACTATCATTTGATCTTCCTCTACGTGGAGCAAGAGCATCAATTTCATCAAAGAAAATAATTGTAGGTGAAGCTTGTCTTGCTTTTTGAAAAATTTTACGTACTCCTTTTTCACTATCACCAACCCATTTTGACAAAAGTTCAGCACCTTTTACAGAAATAAAATTTGCTTCTGACTCATTAGCAACTGCTTTAGCTAATAATGTTTTTCCTGTACCAGGTGGACCATACAATAATATTCCTTTAGGAGCACGAACACCTAACCTCTTAAAAACTTCAGGATGTTTCAAAGGCCACTCAACAGCCTCAATCAATTCTTGTTTTAATTTTTCAAGACCACCAATATCCTCCCACTTGGTATCTGGTGCTTCAACCAAAACTTCTCTTAAAGCAGAAGGCCTTACTAATCTTAATCCATCTTTAAAATCTGCTTGAGTTAATATTAATTTTTCTAAGATTTCATTACCAATCGGAGTATCTTTTTGAAAACGTAATTCAGGTAGCAATTTCCTTAAAACTACCATAGCAGCTTCTTTACATAATGCTTCTAAATCAGCCCCAACAAAACCATGAGTAACCCTCGCCAACTCTTCTAAATCAACATCTTTAGTCAAAGGCATATTTCTAGTATGAATTTTCATAATCTGCAAACGCCCTTCAAATTTAGGGACACCAATTTCAACCTCTCTATCAAATCTTCCGGGCCTACGTAAAGCAGGATCTAAAGCATTAGGTCTATTAGTTGCAGCTATAACAACTACCTTTCCCCTTGATTTTAAACCATCCATTGTTGCCAATAATTGTGCTACAACTCTTCTTTCAACTTCACCATAAGCTTCTTCTCTTTTTGAAGCTACAGCATCAATTTCATCAATAAAAATAATTGCGGGGGAATTCTTTTCTGCTTCTTCAAATATTTCTCTTATTTTTCTTTCAGCCTCACCAACGTATTTACTCATTACTTGCGGAGCATCTAAATGAATAAAATGAGAATTAGTTTCATTGGCAACTGCTTTAGCCAATAAAGTCTTTCCTGTTCCTGGAGGACCATGTAACAAAACACCTTTTGGAGGTTGAATTCCCAATCTTTCAAAAAGCTCTGGATGTTTTAATGGTAATTCTACCATTTCTCTTATTTTTTTAACCTCATCACTTAATCCACCAATATCCTCATAAGTTACTTCAACAATTTTATCTTCGATAACATCAACAGATTTAGGATTAACTTTAACAACAGTATTTTCTCCAATAATTACAGATTGATTAGGATTAGTATTAATAACTAAAAATCTTAATGAACTTCCAAATCCAAATCCACCCATCTCATTCTCAAAAATATCAAATATTTCTTCAAATGGTGAACCACTCATAGTAGATCTTCTTCTTCTTGTTCCACCTAATGCAATTTGATCACCTTTAACAGCAGCACGACCAAGCAAACCTTTTTTAAAAAAGACAGGATCAGCTTGAACAGTAACCCCTTGTTGAGCAGGCGCAATAGTTACTGTTTTTGCTTCTTTAATATCTGCCCTTGATACTTTTACATATTCCCCTAATCCAGTTTTAGCATTTCTTCTAAGAATTCCATCCATTCGAATTACAGGAGAACCAACATCAGTAGGATAAGCTCTATCAACAATTCCAACTGTCTTCCTTCCCCCTTCAATTTCAACTATATCACCTGGTCTTACCCCTATATCACGCATAGTTTGAGAATCAATTCTAACAATTCCTTTGTAAGCTTCCTCTTGCAAAGCTTCCCTTACTTTCAACTTTGTCTCTTTCTTCTCACTAGTTTCCATCTTTATAAATTTCCTCTGAAAAATACATCACGATTTTATCTGGCCCCTCTATTGACATTTTAACGGTTTTTTTATTTTGGCTTTCATGTTCAAAATATCTTATAATCTGCCTAGGGATACTAACACAATATGAATTCCCCACAAATCTTAATTTCACTCCAAAATCTTTATTTTTTAGTTTTTTAAATTTCTCATACTCCTTTATATCTAATGGATGATATATTACCTTTTCACATTGAGGACATTCAAGAGTCCTTATTTGAAATCCTTCTCTATTAATACTACCCAAATTAGTCAAAGCCGTACAAGAATTACATAATATGGGGTGATTAAATAGATCCATTGTATACACAAATAAGATACACGAATTATATAAACCTTTCCTTTATACGACAGAGAATTAAGAGAAAAATATTAAGTGTAAAAAATAAAAATTTAAAGGATTTTTTTTCGAAACAATTCAGACAATACATATAAACCCCAAAAAATTCAAAATAGCATGCATAGGATAACTACTGGATCAGAATTTCTTAATGAAATTCTTCACGGGTACCCAAGTAATCAATTAACTTTGATTTATGGAAAACCAAGTACAGGAAAAACAACTTTAGCATTACTAGCAATACAAGGGCAAACAAAATATAATAAAAAGGTAATCTACATTGATACAGAAAATGGTTTCTCATTAGAAAGATTAAAACAACTTAATCATAAAATAAATGATTATCTGAAAAATATAATTGTACTAAAACCAAATTCATGGGAAGAACAAGAAAAAATAATTCTAAACTTACCAAAAAAAGCATCTTTAATTATTATAGATACAATTGGAAATTTTTATAGGAAAGAAAAAAATAAAACTAAAGCAAACGAATCTTTAATTAAACAATTGACAAAACTAAAAGAGATCAATAATACGAATATTCCCATAATAATTATAAATCAGGTTTACACGGATATGGAGGGGGAAACAATTCCAGTATCAAGAAATATAATAACTAATTTTTCTAAAAATATTATAAAATTAGAAAAGAATTCCAAAAGAATATTAGTACATAACAAAAAAGAGTTTGATTTCAAAATTGAAGAAGAGGGTATAATCAAATCGTGAAATTATTTCGTTTTTTTCTTAAGAACTTTAGGTTCTTTTGGAACAAGAGCTTCTATGTGCCTGCATTTAGGAAAAGAAGGACAAGCAAAGAAAGCACCATTAAGTGACTTTCTAATTATTAACTCAGTACTACACTTAGGGCATTTTCTTTTTTCTTTAAGTATTTTTGGATCAATAACTTTTGTAGGACATTCTAAATTAATACAGGTCTCATTTGGTCTTGATCTCACTTTAATCAACAATACTTTAGGATGTTTACATTCATCACATAATTTTCCAGGTACAGGACGAATCAACCCACTTGAAGGTAACTTAAATGTTGCATCACATCCTTCCTCATATCTATCGCAGGAGATAAAAAATCCAAATTTA
>Ga0209542_10012739_pt1 | contig 14634 bp, 15 predicted proteins | sample RifCSPhighO2_01_FD_184028 | JGI IMG/M metagenome (GOLD analysis project Ga0209542, IMG submission 184028) | Soil microbial communities from Rifle, Colorado - Rifle CSP2_plank highO2_0.1 (SPAdes) (version 2) | ecosystem: Environmental > Terrestrial > Deep subsurface > Rock core/Sediment ...
CACGTAAGCGGAACCGGAGAATTTCTTTCCGCCGATCGTCCCGCTGGCGTCCAGGTATAGGTTGAACATTCCGAACCCCAAGGTTCCCGCCGATGCGGCTAGTGCTTCGTAAGGCACGCCGCGCTCGGGCTTTGAAAATTTTATGGCAGTCCCTTTTCCCGCAACAAGCTCGTAAGAAGGGTAGGCTCCGCGCAACGTGAACGCGTCGGTCTTGAGCACTCCCTTTCCGCTTTGAAGAAAAAGGGATTTTTCAACGAACACTTTCTTTTTGCCGGAGTGGAACCAGCCGACTGCCGCGACTTTTCCGCCTTGCGCAGCCTGCCCGTTTACGCGAGTCTTGAAGTACGAGCTTCCGAACGTAAGCACTAGCTGGGTTTTGTTTCCCTCGGTAGATACGACGTCAATGAACCAATACTCTTTTCCGCCGGGGAGGAGCGCCGCGCGGGAGAAGAAAAACTCGTCGAGTTTCGCAAAATTAGTTCGCTTGGACACGCGGGGCAAATACTTCGACAATTTCGAGACGCTTGCCAGGCTTTTGGCGAGGAGCTTGCGCGGGCCTTTGGAAACGCCCCTGCCGTAAATATTGGCCGATTCAAGCTCAGCCTCCAATTTTCCAAGCAAAACGGAAATTTCGACCAACAGACCACCCAAACTACACTTGCTCAAATTAATCAAAAGCAATATTGAGTTATTAAAGGACAGTTTAAAAAAAAACTTAACTTAGGGTTGAGTGCTCCAAACGTAATTAGAGCCTGCGGCTCTAATCACTTTCAATGGAACTTTGAGTTTGATGCGACCGCTGGATTCTCGACTTGAGGATGAGGTCTCGTATCTTTAAAAATCTTTAAAACGAGCTTGAATCAATAAATGATAGTTGCAAAAACCAGTTGTTCTCAAAAACAGGTTATCAAATGCGAATTGAATACCGGGGATGGCGCTCTTTTGAAAGAAGGATTCTCCAACTACAAAGCAAAGGGATTACGCCGAAAGTGATTGTTTTTGCTGGTACACACGAGCCTGCGGAGCCATCAAAGCGAATTGTTACTGCGAGAGTCAACGTGGATGGCAGAAAAAGGATGCTTCACAATCACTTTGATCCTAACGAAGTGATTTTCGTCACCCACAGCCAGGCTCGCACTCCTAAAGGTTATTATGAGCGTTACGTCGATTTCATCAAAAGTTCTTCGTCCAAACTTAGAAGCACGCTATTCATCCATCAAGGACTCGAAAAGCTCGGCATTACTCCAAAATCCTCTCCGCAGATCGAGCAAGAATATTCGGCAATGCTTGGAGATTACCTTCAGCGCTACTTGAAGGAAATCGAGGCGCTCCCCAATGAGAAAATCGGAGGAGGAGCATTCAAGGGCTTTCACGACTTCAACAAGTACCTGCGAACTCAGCAAGAATTATCGAAGAGAGCTCAAGAAGATCTTCTTGCCCTCTATGATGACTTGAAACAATTAAAACATATGCCGGAAAAAGAAAACGATATAATATGCAATCTAGCGCGAGTCATTCCGGATACGTCGGTAATTTTACTTCACACAATGGAGAATAAATACGTCAAAGCAGAAGAGGGGGGAGTAAAGCTGCCTGTAATTTACTATTCGTATGCACCTAATAGTAGCGGACTTGCTAATCAACTAGCCAGAGGAGCACCAATCACCACATACCATGGGTGGGACGATAGTCTCTATGCACCAAATACAGTTGCCCTTGAACTACCCTATCCTGACCAAAATCATTGGCCACACCGGAAAGCAAATATCGGAGCAAAACTTCATACTTATTTTCCTGGCGGTCCGCTTCCAAGGACGGACATCCGCGAAGGTTATCTTGAGCACGCAAATGAAAATGAGGTAACTGGCAAAATCCCAGCTAGCGCGGAATACCTGCACAAAACATTAACAAACTACCTTCAAACCCTTAAACGCCATTAAGTAGCATTCAAAAAATAAGTTCACGTTACGGTCAGCTTTTAGGTTTTAACGAATTTGCTTACGTTACTTGCCTAACTGATGCAGAGCTTATAAACCTCTAGAGCTTCAGTCTCAGTCGAGGTGAGACTTAACGAAGTGCGAAGCCTGTGGGAACTCAACCTAGGGCTCAATGCGGCATGCGTGGACTGAGGCAACGGCTCAGTTCGTTGGTTTTTTAGGGAACTGAGGTTAGGGTTGAGTGCTCCAAACGGGATTTGGACCCGTGTTACCGGCTTGAGAAGCCGGCGTCCTGGACCGGGCTAGACGATTGGAGCGCGGAAAGAAATTTGCGCGGGAGAATTAAAAAACCAAGCGCCGTAAAGAATCAATGGCTTCGCGCGCAAGAAAAAAACTAATTGTCTTCGATTTTGACGGCGTGATCATCGATTCTTTCGCGGAACACAAGCGCAGGTACGACTACGTCTACCGAACTTTCGGAAGGCGCAATCCCGCCAAAACGTTGAAGGAATGGAAAAAATGGCATGATTCCGCGTGGGAACTTAATTTCACTCGCGTTGGAATCGAAGGAAAGCAAATCAACGTGGCGCTGGAACGGTATTGGAACGGCTTTGCGTACGCCAAGTCCAAGCCGTTCAAGGGAATCGAACTCGTTTTGCGAGCCATTTCAAGAAAATACGCGCTTGCAATCATTTCAAACACGAAAGGCAGTGCCGTTTCCAAAGCGCTCTCTAAATTCAACTTGAGAAAGTTTTTCGCGGTCATCCAAGGCGGCAGCCACGAAAGCGGAAAGGCAGTTCGCCTTGCTGCAGTGCTGGAAAAATGCAAAGCTCGCGCGGCTGATGCGGTAATAATCGGCGACACTCCCGCCGACATTCGCGCAGGCAAGGCGCTGGGAGTGAAAACGCTTGCCGTCTCGTACGGCTGGAGCACGAAAGAAAGGATAAACGCCGAAAAGCCGGATGCGACCGCGCGAACGCCGGGCGGCATCCCGAAAGCCGTCGAAAAGCTTTTCAGCGCGAAACGCTCTTGACGTCGTCCAAAAGCAAGGGGAATTCGGTAAAGCCGCGCGTCAAGCCGAAGTGCTCTGCACCCGGCACAAGCGTCATTTCAACCCCCAAGTTTTTCGCTACCTCGCGCCCTTTCTCTTCCTTCAAGTAAGGGTCGTTGTCCGAATGGTAGACGAAAAAGTGTTTTGCGTTCCTGCGGATTTTCTTCCAGCCGAACGGCTTGTCGATGAACGTATGCACTACAGGCTGGAATTGCGGGAGAACCGGGCCGGAGCAAAAGCCTGCGATTATGAAAGCGGCGTTAATTGGCGTGGGCGTTTGCTCTAAAAGCCTGAGCACGAAAGGCCCGCCTATGCTGCGCCCAACGATAATGGTTTCTTCATCGAAGGCAGCCAAATGCGGTTTTGCAACGCGCATCCAGTTGTCGAGAGTCTGCCCTTCGGGAGTGGGAAATTGGGGGGCGGCAACCTTGTAGCCGAGCTTGCGCAATTCCAGCGAAAGCCAGGGGTAGAACGTTTCGTAAGGCGAGCCGCCGGTGCTGTGCACCAAAAAAGCGTTTTTCATTTTAAATCACGAAAATGGGCCCGCGGCGAATCGAACGCCGGGTTTTCACCGTGTGAAGGTGACGTCTTACTTCGAGCTTTTCTTTCTTTGGTTGAGTTTTCTTTCTTTCGCAAAAGAAAGAAAAGTCACTCGACTACGGGCCCTCAATAGAAAAAAGAAGGTCGGAAAGGAAATTAAACCCTTTTTACTGCGTTTCCGCAGTTTCTTCCGAAGACTTTTTAGCAGCAGGCTCTGTTTGCGCGGCGCCCGCGGGCGCCTGCGTTTGGGCCGATGCTTCGGGCGTTGGGCGCGGCTGGGAATAGCCGTACTCGCGCTTGCGCGGGTACATGGGGCCGCGGTTGTCCGAAAAGCGCCCGAATTTCTCGCGCTCTTTCTGCCTGGCGAGCTGTTTCTTTTTCTTTTCGAAGATCCTGCCGTGCTTTCCGCAGGAAATGCAGTAGGAAACTTCGCGCGTCAAAACGCGGTTGTAAGTCTCTGAATAAACGTCTTTCCGCTCAAGCGGGTTGGTGAGAACCGGCTTTTCAATGAATACTGCCTTGTCCCTGCGAACTTCGCGCCCGCACTTTTCGCACCGTACCATCCTCTCCCGACCGCGATGACCCATTATAACACCCCATTCAACAAGCAATAAAAATGAGCTGTAGTTATTTGATACTGCGGATATTAAAGACTTTTGAAACTATCGAAAAACGAAGGTGGGGCTACTGTGGTTAATAGAAAGATTCCAAGGTGCATGAGCACACAGCATCCTGACAACGCCTCCACGCCTTTCTTCAGCAACTCGAGCGTGATAGAAGGCGAGGCCGAAGTCAAGGAAGCTTACTTCGTCTACTCGCACTTGAATTGCGAAGAGCAGATGTGGGACAGCGAAGGCAAGGACGTCGACAATTTCGTCGTGCGGAAGCTGCTGTCGGAATACCCTCGGTTTTTCTCTGAAAAGGTTTTGGGCAAAGACGTTTTCCTCACTTTGCGCGTTCCAAACCCCGACATCGAGAAAAACGAGGGTAAAATCCTTTTGGAAGCTCTGGAATCGATTCCTAGGAGCTTCGACTCGGCGAAAACGTTTTACGGCCCGCGGCTGGACGACGGAACTGCGCCGGTTTTCGAAGTAATAATTCCCATGACCACCGACCCAGCTCAAGTCAACCGCGTCTGGTCGTACTACAAGAATTTCGTGGTCGGAAAAGGGTCGAAAAGCATAGTGGAAGGGGACATTTCCGTTTCTGAGTGGGTGGGCGGCTTCAATCCCCAGCAGATCAACGTAATCCCGCTGATTGAAAACCAAGAGTCGATGGAACGCATCGACTTCATCGTAGGCGGTTTCCTGAAGGGGAAAAACATAGAACGCCAGAGGGTTTTTCTCGCAAGGAGCGACCCGGCGTTGAACTACGGCTCGCTGCCGGCGGTGCTGCTGGTGAAAAACGCTTTGCAAAAGCTCGCTGTTCTCGAAGAAAAGCAGTCGGTGGAATTGCTTCCCATAATAGGAACAGGCTCTGCGCCGTTCCGAGGAAACCTCAAGCCTTCAACTGTCGAGGATTTCGTTCGCGAATACCCCAGCATACAAACATTCACGGTTCAGTCGGCGTTCAAGTACGACTATCCGCCGGAGGAAGTGAGGAAAAGCATTGACTTCCTGCTTGAAACCAAGCGCGGAAAGCCTTTGCCCGTTGACGAGGAAAAATCCGGCGGCATAATAACGCGGGTTTCCGCCGAGTACGCCAGCCAGGTTCAGGAACTCGCGCCTTTCATAAACAAGATTTCTGCATTCGTGCCGAAACGCAGGAAACGCCATTTGCACATAGGGCTTTTCGGCTACTCGCGCAGCGTCACGGGCATTTCCCTGCCCAGGGCGATTTCGTTCTGCGCTTCGCTTTACTCGATAGGCATTCCGCCCGAGCTGTTGGGGCTCAGCGTTTTGAAGCCGAAGGATTTCGAGTATCTCGACGGCGCGTACAAGAGCTTCAGGCAGGACATTGCAGATGCGGCGAGATTCTTCAATCCGGAAACGCTCGAGCACTTTCCTTCGCTGAAAAGCAGGATTGCGGGGGTTTTGGAAAACTTTGAGTTCGAAGTGGATCAAGAGCACTTGCACGCGAGTTCGCAGATAATGTCGGACTTTTCGAAAAACCACACGGGCAGGGTAACTGAAGAGATTGAAAAAGCCGCGTGGATAAGAAAATTTCTGGGCTGAAGGGGGCACTGCAAAGTCAAACGTTTTTCAGCAAGCCCAGCTTCTGCCCGTCGAGAGTATAGAGATTGGCCTTCTGCAAATCGGCGTTTTCCTTTTTCAGGAACGGCCCCAAATCGCGCGTTTTGTTTACTGCAACCCCGCCCACGAGCGAACCGAAAGCGGGAAACAAAACCCACTTCCTGCCTTTCGCCAGCCCGATTTTGGCGTTTGCGTTCGTCTTTCCCACGACCCAAACCGGCGCCGTGTAGGAAAAGCGTTCGCCTTCGCTGATTTCCACCAGCGGATGGATGTTGCCGAAGAGGAAAACGTCCGCGCTTTCGGTTATTTCCCGCGAGGGAAAAGCGTGGCCGTGAAACAATCCGTACTTCACGCCTCCCGCTTCGAGAAGCATGCCTTTCGAATCGACCACGTTCACGTCTTCGAATTCTTCGAGCTGCGAATCGTGGTTTCCCTTGATTACGGTAATGTCCTTGCATTCGAGCAGGCGCAGGAATTTCTTTAAAATCCAGAACTCCTTGTTTTTGAAGCCGTAAAAATCGTGCTTGAAATCCCCAAGCACGATAATGCGGTTGCACCGCGACTGCTTGAGAAGGGCGTTAAGCCTGCGGGCCTCACGCTCGTAGTTGGAAACTTCGATTCCCTTGGCCTGCAGTTCGAGTTCCATGCCGACGTGCGCGTCGGAAACCACTAGGTTTTTCCCTACGACAGCTGCAGGCTCGCCGACGCAAAACTTCATTTTCTTCTTTCACTTCCATCCGTAGAGCTTGTGCTTTCGGATGTAATCGAAAACGTTTTGGGGAACGAGCAGCCGCAAATGCTTGTCGGCAGTCAAAGCGAAAGCCCTCGCTTTCGTGGAGGAAACGCGCGATTGGCGCACCGAATGCGGGAGGAAAATCGTTTGCGCTCCTAGCGAAGCCACGAATTTTTTCGAAGGCTTTTTGAAGCCCGGCCGCGGGTATATCACGAGCGGCAATAACGTGCGCAGAATGCGCCATTTCGTCCAGCGCGGAAAGTCTTTCACGAGTTCGGAACCGAAAACCCAGGTGAAACGCGTGGAAGGAAAGCGTTTTTGCAAAAAGCGCACGGTGTCCGCGGTGTAGTTCTTGCGGCGCAAAAACCTTACTTCAAAATCTTTGACTTTGATTTTTTCGCGCAATCGCGGGGAAAGGGTTTTGCACGCAAGCCGCAGCATGGCAAGCCTATGCTCGGCGGATTCGATTTTCTTTCCTTCGGCTTGCTTGAAGCAAGGCAAAAGCCAGAGTTCGTCGAACTCGAGGCTCGAGAGCACTCCTTGCGCGACGGTCAAGTGCCCCAAGTGCGGAGGGTTGAAACTACCGCCCAGAACCGCTATTTTCTTCGTTCAAACCACCAAATCCAGGGCTATGGCGAAAGCCAGAAACAAAACGAACGTCCCTAAAAGCGCGAACCCTTTGGTTCTGCTCAAATCTTGGGAGCGAAGCATCAGGGCGACTGCAGAGGCGATTGCAAGGAACAAAACCGCGAGCGCCGCGAAATGGACGTTTAGGGAGAATGCAGTGGAAAGCGAGGCGATGGGCAAGACCAGCGTGGAATTCACTAGGGTGGAGCCTACGGCATTGCCGACCGCAAGAGAAACTGTTTTTTTGCGCGCGGCTTGCAGGCTTACGCTTAATTCCGGAAGGGTGGTGCCTATGGAAATAAGGGTAGCGCCTATTATGGTGGAAGAAAAACCGAGGATTTTCGCCAGGTCAACCGCAGATTTTACCACCAAATCGGCTGAAACCAGCAAGAGTACAACTCCTGCAGCGAAGAAAAACAAGGCGAAAAACGCGTTTTGGCGCGAGGGTTTTTCTTTGGAGCGCGCTGGATGCTGCCTCAAGCTTATGAACGCATAGGCGGCGAACAACGCGAGGAGAATGGCGCTCGAAATCCAGCCGGGAAAGAAAATCAGGAGGAACGGGGCGAGCACGGCTACGGCGAGAATGTTTCTCGCCTTCCAAACGTCGTTCTTGCCGATTTTTACTGTTGAAACTATTGCGGCTACACCCAAAACCAAGGTGATGTTGGTGATATTGGCGCCAAGCACGTTGCCCGCAGAGATTCCCGGCGCTTTCTCGAAAATCGAAGTGATTGCTATGGACAGTTCGGGGAGGGACGTGGCTACGCTCACAAGAAGAAAACCGATGGCGAGTTCGCTCACGTTCAAGAAACGCGCCAGCAAAAGCGAGTTTTCCACTATCAAGTCGGCTGCTTTAGCGAGCACTATTGCTGAAATAAGCAATACCCCAAGTTCGGCGAGCATTAGAAAACAACGTCGGGCGGGGAATAAAACGTTTCTACTTGCCAGTCGAGTTGGAGGAAGAGTTTGCCGAAAGCACTGAAGGCACTCCCGACTCCCAAGCCGCGGATTCCGAACGGGCCGACTCGCCTTCGAAAAGCTGCGAGTCGACGGTGGGCGCTGCAGTCTTGAATGCGGATAAGTCAGCCGTTGCTTGCGCTGCTGCAAGCGGGTTTTGCAAAGAGTATTGGTTGTAAAGCATGAAGCCCGAACCGGCTATAATCAAAGCGAAAAGGCTGAGCAAAACCCACAAGCGCTTCGACTTATCCGGATGCAGAACGGCTCGCCCTTTTTCCGTCAAGTTAAAGTAAATCCACTTGCGTCCTTCGTCAATCCGCTCGACCAGGCCGGCTACGCGCAGGTTATCCAAGTGTTCGCTGGCAGCCTGCACGCTGATTCCCAGGCTTTTCGCGATTTCGCTTGCGGTACAACGTTTTTTGTCCAGTTCTTTGAGAATCAGAACGCGCGTTTCGCTGGCTAGGGCTTTGAACGAACTAGAGTCAAGCGTAACCCTTTCCTCTTCAGGCAATTGCATAAGGAGAATTACCGTTCAGGACTAAATAAGAGCTTTCGGTTTAATCAGGCAAACGCCTGAAAAAGTGAGAAAAAGCGGGCACGGCGGCGTTACCGCCTACGCCGTTCTGCCTTGCGCCCGTTTTGCACGTAAACCGCGGGCGTGGGCAAAGCGAATTCCACGCCATTTTTCCTGAAGTGCTTCAACAGGAGATAACGCATTTCGCTTGCTGCGGAAAAACCGTCGGAAAAAAGAAGTGGCTTGGAAAAAGATTGAATTCAATTCGTCCAGAAATCGGCAAGAATTAAAACTAACGGCAGGGTAATGAAAGAGTGAAAAGGTCAAAACTCCTGTGCTCCGATCTAGACGGTACGATGTTCCCTCTCTACGGAAACGCCGACGAAAGATGCCTCGGAAGGCTTAAAACCCTCTTGAGAAAAAAACCCAACGTCCTTTTATGCTATGTTACAGGGCGCAGCCTTAAGCTTGCCATTGCAGCAATACATGAACAGTCTATTCCGATGCCTGACTATATTATAACCGACGTGGGAACTTCGATCTACGAAAACAAGAGAGGAAAGTGGGCGCTGGAAGAAAACTGGAGAAAAACGCTTGCTAGCATGTGGTCCACGCGCACTGCAGGCAAAATCTTGAATGAGGTACGCGAAATAAAAGGAATCCGGCCACAACCTGCAAGCAAGCAAACCGAGTTCAAGGCAAGCTTTTACGTTAGCCCGCGGCTCAAAACTCCGGCTTTGAGGGAATTGCATGAAAAACTCGCAAAACTCAAGGTGAACTATACCCTCACGCTCAGCAAAGGACGGGAAAAATCGTTGTTGCTTGACTTGCTGCCGAAAGGAGCTTCGAAAGAACGCGCGATAAAAACGCTCAGGCAAAAGCTGGGGGTTAGGTTCGTGGACGTCGTTTTTTGCGGGGACAGCGAAAACGATTTTTCAGTGCTCACGAGCAACTTCAAAACAATAGTCGTGAACAACGCGGATGAAACCGTGAAAGAGAAGGTTAGGAAGAAAGCGAAAAAGAAGGGCAGCGGCCCGACACTCTATTTTTCGGAAGGGAAGTTCGACTGCTGTCAGGGTAGGAACGTGTGCGGGGTTTTAGAAGGAGCAATCCACCACGGAATTTTTTCCAGAACGAAAGACCGAGGTTTCACGGTGCAAATCCACTCCCTCCACGGGCTAGTCAACGGAAAATACACCGACTTGGGAAGGGACGAGGATACCGGCGGGCAGGTGGTTTACGTCGTGGAATTGGCCAAAGCTCTTTCAAAAATCCCCGGGATAGCGCACGTGGACCTGGTGACGCGCAGGATTCAAGACAAAAAGTATCCAAATTACGCCAAGAAAGTCGAGTATCTCACGCCTAAAGCCCGCATAGTAAGGATAGAGTTCGGGGGGAGGAAATACTTGAAGAAAACCAAGCTCTGGCCTTACTTGGGGGAATACGTTAGCAATGTGCTGGAATATTCTGAAAATGAAGGCATGATGCCGGACGTCGTTCATGCAAATTACGCAGACGCCGGGCTGGCCGGAAGCGAAATAGCTGCAAAAACCGAAGCGGTGCTCGTCTTCACCGGCCATTCGCTGGGAATTCCCAAGATGAAGAAGCTGGGGGTAAACAAGAAAAACTTCGCTAAATTCGACAAGGAATACAATTTTTCAAAACGCTTGAAAGCCGAACAGAAGGCAATAGACAAGGCTGACGCGGTGATAGTTAGCACTGCAGACGAGTTGGAAAATCAGTATGCAGGGTATAGAATAGACAAAACCAAGTTCACAGTCATAAACCCAGGAATAGACTTGCATAAATTCCATCCGATAAGGAAAAACGAGCTTCCGCATTCTGAAATAACGCGAGTTGTTGCAAAAGGCCTTTCAAACCCGCGCAAACCCATGATTTTGGCGATTTCCCGCCTAGACAAAAGAAAAAACATTCCGATGCTCGTCAAGGCATTCTGCGGAAGCAAAAGCCTGGCAAAAAAAGCTAACCTCATAATCCTCACGGGAATAAAGAAAAACCCCGACAAAAACCAGAAGGCGATCTACGAAAAAATGAGGAAGATAACCAGCAAAGCCCGAATGCAAAAATCCGTGGCGTTCGTCAAGTTCGTCGACTTCAAGGAAGGAATCGGGGGTTTGTACAGGCTGGCGGCAAAAAGCAAGGGAATTTTTATCAACCCCGCATTGATAGAACCGTTCGGCCTTACAATCTTAGAGGCAAGCGCTTCAGGCTTGCCGGTGGTCGCAACGCAATACGGCGGTCCCAGGGAAATAATAAGCCACGGCTTGAATGGAATGCTAGTCAATCCCAGAAGCCCGAGGGAAATTGCAAAAACCCTTGAAAAAATACTCTCAGACAAACAACTCTGGTTAAGGCTCTCGAAAAATGCGGTTAAAAACGCCGCTAAATACGCGTGGTCTGAAACAGCAAGAAAGGAAGCGAAGTTATTCCGGAATCTTCTTCAAGACAAGGCGCACGCAAACCTCGCACACGCCATACGGAAAACGTTCAAGTAAAGAGCTTTTTATTTTTTCTTCTTGTCGGGCTTTTTATCGTTTAGGTATACCGTGCGTATGGGGAAAGGAATGTCGATGCCGTACTTCCTGAACTTCTCCAAAATCAAGGCGTTCGCGTCGTGCACCGCCTGGAACTTGTCAACGTAAGTCTTCGTCTGGAACACGAAAACGAAGTTCAAAGCAGAATCGCCGAACCCGTTGAAGCGGATTACTGGCTCGAACTCGAGAATCACGTTTGGATTCATTTTCTTTAAATCAGCGTCCACTTCCTTCAGCGCCTTTTCGACATTCTTCAGTTCGGAATCATAGGAAACCCCGAAGTTCAATACAACGGTCCTCTGCTTGTCCTTCGCCAAATCATAGTTGATTATCGTGGAGTTTGCAAGCTTGTCGTTGGGAATTATGTACAAAACGTTCTGGAAAGACTTTATTTGCGTAGTCCTCCAACCTACCTGTTCTACGTTGCCAGTCAACCCTGTCTCGGAATCGATCGAAATCCGGTCTCCGACGCGGATTGGCTTGTCACCTAAAATGTAAAGACCGGCGAAAAAGTTTGCCAAAGTGCTTTGCAGAGCCAAAGCAACAGCCAAGCCGGCTATTCCCAAACCCGCGAGCAAGGGCCCTATTTCCACGCCGAACTCGCTCAAGACGATTATCGCGGCTATCAAGTACAAAACTATTTTCGTCAGCTTCCTTACGAGCGGAAAAACGTCCTTGCTGATGCGCAGCTTTCCCGGGGTCCCGGTTTGCGTCGCGTGCCAGTAGAACAGCGCGTCAACCATCCTTGCAGCAGCATGGCCTCCTGCCGCAATGATAGAAAGGAAAAACAACTGGTTTACGTCCTTGTCGAAAAAGGTTATGTTCGGAGCCGAGTACTGGAAGGCGAGGTAAAAGCCTGCCAGGAAGGCGATGAACTTGAACGGACCCCTCAGGCTTTCGAACAAAAAGTCATCAAGCGTCGTCTTGGTTTTCGAAACCAGCGGCCGGACGAGCTTGTCGAAAAGGAATATTATGACGTCGGCTACTATTATCGAGCCGAGGACTATGCCTGCGAAAGTGAGAACGTTCCACAACGTCGGACTTAAAACCATTTTCTACACGCTCTGTTCAGCAAACGGCTGGAAACTGACAAAAAAATGCTATCCTTTGAACGAAACGAAGTTTTTCGCGACACGCTTGTTCTTGGCGCGCAGTTTGGAAAGCACGCGCTTTTTGATGTCGCTGCTGTGAATCACGCTCTTGTCTTTCAGGGAAAGCACTTTTTCAACCACCGCGTCGGCGACTTCGCCCGCAAGCTCCACGGTCCCGCCCGCCCTTATCACGCTTCGCATTATCTTGTAGACCGTAAAGCGCTCCTTCCTTCCCGTTTTTTTCTTGACCCACGCCATTACAATCACAGTTATCAATCAAAGCTTGTTTTTATTTCTTAGCCATGATTGAGGAAATTATTTCGTTCAACCCGTCGCGATAATCCACTTTCGGCTTCCAGCCCAAAAGCTTTTCCGCTTTCTTGGTTGAAAAAACCCGGTCGGTCGTAAGCCGGCGCACGCTTTCCCTTGAAATCGCGCTTTGGCCCTTGCCGAAAATTTTTCCTTTCAGCTCGTAAAACAACGCTATTGCTTCGGCCAGCCATACTGGAATGCGTTTTTTGGGGGGCTGCACGCCCAACTCGTCGGCAATGGCCGCAAGCCACTGCTTTTGCGAAAGCGCTTCACCGCTTACGTTGAACGCTTGCCCGGCCGCTTCCTTCTTTTTCAGCGAAAGCAAAATCGCGTTCACGAAATCCTCGACGTGCACGACGGCAAAACGCGCGTTGCCGTCGCCTATCACAGGCAACTTCTGCTTTTGAATCGCGTTTACTATCGGCGCGAACGCCGGCTCGAAGCCCAAGCCGTAAATCACCACCGGCCGCAGGATGACGAAAGGCACTCCGCTTTCTCGCACCGCCTTTTCTGCAGCAAGCTTGCTCTCGCCGTACGCATTTCCAGGCGAAGGCGCGTCTTCCTCTTCAATCGGTATTTTTTTGGGATCGTGGTACAAGGCTGACGAGGAAATGAAGACAAAGCGCTTGAACCCGGCGTTTTTCTTGCACGCCTGCAGCAGTTTTTCAGTCGCTTTAACGTTCACGGCAAAAATCTTTTCGCGCGAAATCGAAGGGTCGGCTACGCCTATTGCCGCGAGGTGCACGACCGCATCCACTCCCTTCGCGATCGTGTCGAAAGCCGGCTGTTCAGCGCTCTCGAAATCCAGCTGCATTATTTCCAAAGGCGCGTCGTTGAACGCCTCCCTCGCTTCTTCTGCGTTCAGCACTGCAACGCGCACGCTATGCTCTTCTTCAAGCAAGGCAGGAACCAAATGCTTTCCCACGTGTCCAGTAGCGCCAGTAACCAGTATCTTCAATTCAAACCCACCTGACAACGATTAAACGAAACTTTCTTAAAAAGGGTTGGCGGAAATGCTTGAAGCAAAAAAAAGAGAGGTGGGAAGCACGGATAAGGTAGTACATTTCGAGATTCCGGCGGACGACTTGCCGAGGGCAAAAGCATTCTACGAGAAGGTTTTCGACTGGAAGATAGAGAAATACCCCATGCCAGGCATGGAATACTATGGCGTTCATACGGTTGAAACAGATGAAAAGCAAATGCCCAAAACCGCAGGGGCAATAAACGGCGGTATGATGCAACGCAGTGAAAGCGCATCAACGCCGGTAATAGCCGTGAACGTAAAAAACATTGAGGAAACTTTGAAGAAAGTCACTGATGGGGGCGGAACGCTCTTGATGCCCGTAACTAAAATAGCGGACATGGGCTTGTACGCTTACGTGAAAGATACTGAAGGAAACGTTATCGGCGTGTGGCAGGACTTACAGCCAGCCGCGCCGGCGAAGCAATAGCATTAGCGCAAAAGCTCCGTTCGTCAATACGAGCGAGGCGGGGTAAAGCCACGTTGCAAGCGCGTAAGTTTCAAGCGCAGCCAATCCCACGATAAACTTGAGGCTGTTCAAGGCGAAAGCCGTGGCGTTCTCTTCGAAAGGCTTGTGGTAAGCTTTCCTGAAAGTGGGGAGGAAAGCTATTGCGTCGACTAAAGTGACGGTCACCACTGCCGACAGCGGGTCGTTAGTCGTAATCCACAAGCCCAGCCCCAAAAGCGCGCCTGCAAGGCAAAACCAGTCGAGAAGCCTAATGTCTTTGTACCCGCTTTTGAACGCGATTGCGGCAACAAGGAAAGTGCACAATGCAGTTACGCCCGTCACCCACGCTCCCGGCCCCGCGCCTTTCTGCACTTGGGCGGCGAAAACGATGGACGTTATCAAACTCCAAATTAGCCAAGTGAAAACGTGGGGCTTTGTTTTTCCTGCGAGAATGCCGCGAAAGTAGAACGCGTAGGCGGCTATGCCTACTCCTGCTGCAGCCAAACCCAGCAAAATTTTGTATTCCATGCAACCAGAACCCGGACAACGTTAACGGTTATTAAATTGTTTCCACAAGATTTTTTATTAAAGCAGGGGTAGCGAAGCCTGGTCAAACGCGACAGCCTCAAGTGACTTCTTTCTTTTGCTAAAAGAAA
>Ga0209542_10012740_pt1 | contig 14634 bp, 17 predicted proteins | sample RifCSPhighO2_01_FD_184028 | JGI IMG/M metagenome (GOLD analysis project Ga0209542, IMG submission 184028) | Soil microbial communities from Rifle, Colorado - Rifle CSP2_plank highO2_0.1 (SPAdes) (version 2) | ecosystem: Environmental > Terrestrial > Deep subsurface > Rock core/Sediment ...
GAAAATAAAAGGAACTTCTCAAATTTTTTCCAATGGATTGCAGTTAAACCGCCCATAACTAATATGATAGGCTAATAACTTGGGATTCATTAGCCACGACTATCGGCGGATTCCATTTTGAGTTTATTTTCTGCCAGCCTAATTCCAGAAGAACGCTTTCAAGTGTATTGCTACGATAAATTTCTTCAAAAAAAATATTTACTGCTTCTTCAAAGCGTTTTTTTGCCTGGGCAAATGTTTTTCCGGAAGTAGACAAATCAAGCGCAGGAGTATACGCCACGTATTGTTTGCCTTCGCGCAAAATAGAAACTGGCAAGGTAAATTGTAGGTTTACTTTATTCATAACTCTGTAACGTTATTGTACCAAAAATATTGCAATAAAGCAATAAAAGAAGCCCCGGCGCGTGGTAGGGGCTTTGCGGCTACAATGCAATCAGGTTTGCAAGGCGGGTTTTGATTTCCGGCATCAGCAGCAGTGACATGTTAGGATCACCGTTTTGGCCTGTTCCCCGGCAGGGAATGTTCAAAAAATCCGCCAGGCGGAAAAAACATCCCGGGCGGCAAACCCATTGCCGGTATCGGCTGATGAGCGGGTCTTGTTCCAGCGGCAGTTCCTGGAGCGCGAACGCCAGGCACAGTTCCCCGGTGGCCAGCCGGACTTTCCCGGTTACTTGCTGTGCCCATTCGTGGTACAGCTGCCATTGCAGGTACCACGTCGCGGCACCAGCTTGGCTGGTAATGTTCAGCCAAAAAGAATCGCTGGCGCCTTTGATAAAGAGCTCCCGTTTGTGTGGTTGGGAAACCACGTGGTGAACCCGCATGAAGGCCCCTTTGGGGTGCCACCACGCAGGGCGCCGCTGCAGCAAAGGCTGGGTACTGGCAATCATAGCTGCCTCCTTAGTAATGGGTGCGCCAAGCAATGCGCTTAGCTGATTAACTTAACCTTACCGCAGGCAAAAAAGAAAAGCAACGTTGCTAGATCTTTATCTGTTCCGCCAATTTTTTAAGATCTTCCATGGTGGGCTTGCCAACTTCTTCCCCTGCTTCATACTTGGGAATCACGTGCAAATGATAGTGGAAAATAACTTGCCCGGCAGCCTTGCTATTAGCTTGTTTAAGCAATATCCCGTCAGCATCAAGGGTCTTTTTCAGTTTTTCAGCAATCTTTTTTCCCACAATAGCGGTTTTTTGCAAGTGGGCCTCGCTGATTTCATAAATATTCTTAACGTGCTTCTTGGGAATAACCAGGCAATGGCCGCGGGTTTCCGGGTAAATGTCTAAAAATGCCAGCACATCAGCATCTTCATACACCTTGGCCGCATCCATTTCTCCCGCTACAATTTTGCAGAAAATGCAGTCCATACTTTGAAATTACAAATTACAAGCACCAAATTACAAATAAATCCCAATACCCTAATTTCGAAAGTTAGAATTTTGAGATTGTTTGTGATTTGTAATTTGTGGTTTGTTATTTAGTTACCTTACCTGATAGGTAAGCGTAACGCTCACATTTATTTCTTGCTGGCCAACCTGGATGTCTGGCGCAATCGTGTCTGACTTTTCCATTGCTATGGGACTGGCTGCATACATAGGATATCCTCCGCCGTAGCCTTCGGAAATATTCACCAATTTGCCAACACGCAAGCCGGAGTCTTTTGCCAGCATATCCAATTTTTCCTTGGCGTTTTTAATGGCTGCGGCGCGTGCCTCGCTGCGGGCTTTTTCCGGGTTGTCCACCGTAAAATTCAACTGCCCCACCGTGTTTGCCCCGGCGGCCGTGGCTTTGTCCAAAACCGTATTGATAATGTCAAAATTCCTGATTTTTACCGAAACCTGTTGTTCTAATGCATATCCCCGAAACACCCTTCCCCCGCCCTCATATGAAGGCGCTCCAACGGCCATATCAGACCGCACTGGCCCCATGGGATAAATTACTGGCGGATAATCATACAGCGGCGTTAAATTATAATACGTGGTTTGGATATCTTTTTCTTCCACCCCGGCCGCCTTTACCGCCGCAATCACCGCGTTCATTTTTTCATTGTTTTTATTTACCGCATCCTGGCTTTTCATTTCTTGCGTTGAAACGCCAAAACTTACCATGGCCACATCGGGCTTCAGGTAAGCCTTGCCTTCGCCTGAAACCGTAATTTCATGGGGCATGTTTTTTGGCAGGGCGCTAAACCCCCAAGCCAATCCCCCCACCGCCGCAATGGCTAGCACGGCAATAAAAGCCATGGCAACATTGTACAGCCGGTCTGAAAAATCTAGCACATGATTAGTGTTTAATTCGGTTCCAATATTTGTCTCAAATTTATTTTCCATGATATATTATTTTAGCCACTTACTTATTATGCACTTATACCTTACTATAGCAAAAAATCTTGAAAAAACAATGTATAATAAAAAACTCTACGGTATTTCGTAGAGTTATATGAGCTATATTGTTAGCCTACCCCCTCGGTTGGCTTTGAGGAGGCCGTTCCAGTTCCTTAAATTCAAAAGGTTTTACCAGGTATGTAGCCTACCCCCTCGGTTGGCTTTGAGGAGGCCGTTCCAGAAGTGAAAAGGGCAAGAAAAAACTGCCTTACGTAGCCTACCCCCTCGGTTGGCTTTGAGGAGGCCGTTCCATGGGGAAACAATAAACAAAAAGGCCAGTAGTAGCCTACCTCCTCGGTTGGCTTTGAGGAGGCCGTTCCGTACGGCACTCCTTAATTTTGGGTGGCTTCCGTAGCCTACCTCCTCGGTTGGCTTTGAGGAGGCCGTTCCAAGTACAAAATGAGCACCAAAAGAGTTTTCTTTCCAGAAAGCTGGAAAGCTTCATCCCTGGGAGCTCAACCCCAGGGCGGCGCGGCTACAGCGCATAAACACTGCCCAATGCAGTGCCCTAAAGGGTTGCCTCATAAAAACGGTATGGCAGTGAGAAAAACATTCCATTCCGGCCCAAAACCGGGGGTATTTTTCTCATGCCTTGTTTTCAATGAGCATAATGAGAATATAGCATAGAGGGGTAATATTTGTCAAGGTTTTTACAAAATTTCAGCCGCACCGACCATCGTGACGCGAAGGCAAATGAATGGGAGAAAAAACTTCTTTATGGTTTACGGCACTGATAAACTTCAAGATTTGCAGCTCCATATAGTAGAGATACGTATGGCATTGTTTAAATGATTTAATAAAGTGACGCCGAGCAAGGCGGCGATTGATACGGTATAAAAAAATTGGAATGTCTTTTTGGCGCAACTGTTCCATAGGCTGTTTTTTCATCCGTAAAAACTTTAACACCTCTGTTTCCACAATATCAGCCCGGAACATTTCCACTAAATCATAAGCAAGTGGCGCACTGGTTGATTTTCGGGCAACATGTAAAATTCCCAATGCCGGCGAGATATCATATTTTTCCAGTATTTTTCTGGTGACGTTAGTAATTTGGTGATAACCAAGGTCAAGCAACCGATTAACAATATCGTCAGACCCAGGCATTCTTGCGCGAAAGCCGCACCAACTGGGCAACGGCAAAGAAAACTGCTTCCAAAATAATTGTGCGGCGCGGCCTTCGGCCAGCATAATTGCTTGATTGTTATGATAATCTGCCAAACGAATATGAGGTAAAAGCACGCCATATTTCTTTAGCATCAATTCACGCCGCTGGTTTTTTATATTCATGATTTTTTCAGCCGAAACAAAACAGTTTTCTGTTTGTTTATAGGCTGAGATACGAGTAATCCAAATGGCATTCATAAAATGATTGTAACAAAAATGGCGTGGAAGTTGTACAACCTCCACGCCCTAGTTTACTGTTGATCGGCAAGAAACGCTTCTCGCATCCTTCGGGCAATGATGATTTTGCGTTCGCCGGGGTGCATTTTCCGTTCTTGGGGAGAAAGCTGCGATGGCTCGCGCTTAACAACAATACCGCCGTGCTCCTTGGCTTTTTCGGCCAGCTTGGCTACCAAATTGGCAATCCAGCCCGTATTTTGGGCTGACCAATTTGCACCGGTTGGCGCTCCGCCTCGCTCCGGTTTGGAAGCATCGGCCAAAGCTCCAGTTTTACTGCGCACCACCAAGTCGGTGATGACAAAATGGACACCCTGTGAAAGCAGTTCTTCCTGGATCAGTTCGTACTGGCCTTGTTTTTGCTGTTTGCCCAGAATGTCAAACATCCGCCACCGGGCTGATATCCTCTTTTTCCATTTCCGGGAACCCTTAGTGACGTTTTTCAGCCGTTCCTGCACTTGGTCAACTAATGGCTTCCAGTGAAAATCCGGACGAGGCAAGCGGAAGTAAAACTCACCCTTCGGGCAAACCATGCCAAGGTAAGATGCACCAAGAGCCAAGTACACCGTGTTATCAGGAGTAACAGGCTTTTCGGGCGGCTTTGGGATTTCGTAGGCAACGGAAATCCAGAAGCTCCCTGGTTTTGAAAGGTCGCGCTCATCGCGGTAAATCTCAAACTTTTTCAAACGCAGGGAATTTCCAAACCTTTCACGCTGATGGTCGGGTACCTGACAAACAATTCGCTGACCCAAGCCCGCAAAACTGATGGTGATGTTTTCACCATCAAACGAAAATCCGTAACGCCCCGGGATTTTACAGAAAAATCCGGGCGTTTCACGGGCAAAAGGTTGCTTGGCATCCGCATCGCCGTTTTTGCGAAGGGCAAAAAACGATTTGAACGAAGCATCCAGGCAATCCAGCGTTTCTTCCTGCCAGTTACGCGGGATACTGGCAAAGGCAGGGTCAGCCTTACGGCGCGGAGTTAGTGCGTTAATCTGGTCGTACAAACTCACACCATGCTGCTTGAAGGCATCGCGAAGTTCTCCATAAAGCCCTTTTACCAAAGCCTCGTCTTGAAGCTTTTTTGCTGTCCCGATTTTTTCGTAAATAGGCTTGAAGAAATTTTCGTAAGCATCCATGCGGGCACGCCAGGCTTCGTTCCATACTGTCCGCAAGTTTTCACTGGTGATTGTGAGCAAGGCCAGCTCTTCTGCGGTTGGCGCACAAACCGGCCTACGATTCCAAAACAATTCAAACTTTTCGGACCGATAGAGAATATCAGTATTCTTGGTACCTTTGGCCATTGCTGGCCTCCTTTCTTATTGTGAAAAGAACTCGAAACATGTTTATATTTTATATCAACTATCTAAATATGTCAAGTGCTCCCATATTTTAACCATGGCATGGGTATCTAGTTTGCAATATTCCTTTAAGTTAGTGATAATTTGCGTTTTTTCCTGGTAGCTGGCAAATGTTACCGCTTCGTTCCACTTTTGGCTGGCCGTTCCCCCCTCTTGGATTTGCAGCGTTTTATAGGAAAGTTCCGGCACCAGCACGGGCAGCACGTTTTTTATGGAAATTTTACCGCGGAAATCTTTGTGCACATACAGCTGTTTTCCAAACACTTCCATCAAGTCATATACCCTGGCATTTACCGCGGCAATGAAATCTTTATATTCTGGATTTCGCGCCGCCATCTCTTCGTTGATTTTGCACTCAAATTTTTTGTTCCAAACAATAATGTTGCCACTGGTTCCCAAATTTTCCTGTAAGGATTTGAGCATGCCCAAGCTTGGGTCGGTGTTTTCAACATGTAAAAATTCAAAATGTTTTAAGCCCCCGACGCCCGACGTCGGGGAACCCAAAACAAACAGGGAATACTGGAACGGAATTTGCTGGTAGGGCGAAAAGCCGTCAAAGCGCGGAATAGCGGAGGGAAATGTTTCGTAATCCAGAAAATAGAGTGGAAACTGCAGCGCCCCAAGTTCTTCGTTAATCTTGTGCCGATCAATCAAAAGGGCGTTTTTCACATGGGCAACAATCTGGTTTTGCTGGGCGGGTGTCAGTTTTTTAAAAATTTCTTCAGAAACATCTGCCAATTCAAATGCACCAACGTCAATCAGTTCCTGCAATGTTTTTTTGCTTGCCCCGATGCGCGAAATGTCATGCACGCCATACTTGGGCACCTTTGGGTTTGAATATCCAAACGTAGCACAATGGTTTGAACGCCCTTTATACACGCAATCACAGTGGCCCTTCGGCTCTTCTTCCCCGGACAAATATTTCAACGCCGTTTGCATTTGGCCGTCTACTTCCTGTAACCTTTGCCAAACCTCTTCGGTCACATCCGCAATGGTAAAAAGCTGATGGATGTTAATTTCCCCTTGGCGCACATATTCGGAATTCAAATGGATAACATGTGCTTTTTTTACCGCAATGCCGCAGCGTTTGAGTAAATTCACCTGGAAGGCCAAATCATGGTAATGCGTTTTTTTGTCAACGTCCGTGGTGGCCTTTACTTCATAAAGGATATATTCACCCGTCTCTTTGTCCCGCTGCAAAATATCCAACGCAGCCAAAAACCTGTCTTGAATGAAAACGGGCTGGAACAACACTTCTGTTTTTCGCAACAATTCATTTTGGGTGATGATTTGCGCTTCTTCCCCGCGGCCTTCTATCAAAATACCGCCGGGAAAAAGCTGGCAGGCACAGAGCTCCACCTCATTTCCCGTTTCTATAATGGACTTTTCAAATTCGGAAAGTTCGGCGTCATAGAAAATTTCGGGCTTGTGTATTTTAAGCCACGCATTTTTTGCACATTCCCGAAACAAGATATAATCCGTTTTTGATATGCTATGCTGCATACCTGCAACATAGCATACAAACAGGGTCTATTTCAATGGATTTTCTCCGCGGATGACCCGCACCAAAAACAAGACAATGGCGGCCACCAAAAGAATATGGATAAACCCGGAAAGCGTGTATGAAGTCACTATTCCCAAAAGCCACAAGATTAACAAAATAACCGCAATTTCAATTAACATGGGATTATTAAAAGTAAATAAAAACTGCGACCTTTCATTATAGTAAGACGCAGCCAAATAACAATTCTTTCAATAATCAGTCCCGCTGTTTGGCCGGAGAATCTTTAAAATCCAGCCTGAACTCGTAGCCTTGTTTCTGGAACCCGAAACTTTGGTATAATTCATGGACACGCACGGCATCCAAATTGCTGGCGCAGATTATTTTATAACAGTCCTGCTTTTTTGCCTCTTCAATAACCGCTTTTACCAAGCTGGTACCAATGCCCTTGCCACGGAATTCTTGCTCAACATACACATTTTCCATCAGCCCATAGGGTTCTTCATGTCGTTCGTTAAAAATAAGGTACAGATACGCCCAGCCAACCACCTGGCCGTTTTCGGTTGCGGAAAATTTTACCGCATAGCCCTCTTTTTTTGTTTCAGAGATAATCATATGATGCGCATTTCTTTGCCGACTTTTTCAAACGTGGCAACCGCCCTGTCCATTTGTTCTTTAGTATGAACGGCGGAAATTTGCACGCGGATGCGCGCCTTTCCTTTTGGCACTACCGGATAGGTAAACGCCCGCGCGTAAATGCCTTCCTGCAACAATTTTTGAGCCATTTCACTGGCAACTTTTTCATCCATAAGCATCACTGGCGTAATCGGGTGCGTACCATCGCCGCCTAAATTAAACCCAAGTGCCGCCATTTTCCCCCGGAAATAATGGGTATTTTCGGCCAGTGCCGCGCGCACCGGTGCCAATTCTTTATCAAAATTTTTGAGCACATGCAATGCCGCCGCGGTAATCATGGGCGACAAACTGTTACTGAACAAATACGTCCGGCTGCGCTGGCGCAAATATTCTATGATTTCTTTTTTTCCGGCCGTAAAACCTCCTCCGGCGCCGCCTAGTGCTTTACCAAACGTGCTAGTCAAAATATCAATCTTACCTGCCTGGCCGGTAGGCAGGTCCATATATCCCTCAACACTACCGCGTCCGGTGGCGCCCAAAACCCCACTGCCATGAGAATCGTCTACCATCACCAAGGCATCATATTTTTCTGCCAGTTGGCAAATTTCATTCAGCTTTGCCGTTTCGCCATCCATGGAAAACACGCCGTCCGTGGCAATTAATTTGCGGCGGCGCGGGCCAGCAACTTTCAGCTGGTTTTCCAGGTCTTGCATATCAGAATGCTTGTACCTGAAAAGCTCCGCTTTACACAGGCGCATGCCATCTATCATAGAAGCATGGTTTAACTCATCGCTGAAAATAGCGTCTCCAGAAGCCAAAATAGTTTCAAACAGCCCGGTATTGGCATCAAAGCAAGAAGTGTATAATATGGCATCTTCTGTGCCAAAAAACGTGGAAATTTCCCGTTCCAAATCCTTGTGCAGCTGTTGGGTTCCCACAATAAACCGCACGCTGGCCGTGCCAAACCCATATTTTTTCACGCCCTCAATGGCCGCCGCTTCCAATTCCGGGCTCGCCGCCAACCCCAAATAATTGTTGGCGCAAAAATTCAGCAACGTTTTGCCGTTAATGGAAATTTCCGGCCCCTGCATGCCTTCCACCACCCCCTCTTCCTTATACATGCCTGCCTGGCGCATTTCATCCAACTCTTTTTTAAATTGTTCTTTTAAATCTTTAAACATTAAAATTTCAGTATTATTTTCGGATTCTCATTCATCGCTTTTTCAAACCCCTCTTTAGTATACTCTTGAAACGACAAAATAGTCCCATTGCCTTCTTTTAAAATCACCTTCCAGATGTTTTCAGCCACGCCGCTTGATGTATTTGATAATACCACATCAGCCGCCTGCCATGTTTCAAAAATTCTGCGGCCAATGACGCCGTGGATGGTAAAGCCCTTGGTAATCAACCGTGAAAATTTGGCAATGGTAAAATCCCCATCTTTCACGCCAAATAAAATAATATGCCCGCCTCGGCGCGTGCTTTCCAGGCAATTATTCACCGAAGAAAACGGCCCCGCCATTTCCATGGAAACATCCACCCCCACCCCGGCTGTTAATTTCATAATTTCTTCAGCCACGTTCACGCCCTCTGCTATTTGCACCATGCTATTCGCCCCCAGCTTCACCGCCATTTCCAAATTTTCAGCATTAACATCTACCGCAATAATCTGCCGGGCGCCAAAGTGCTTTAAAAGCGCCACGGCAAACAACCCAATAGGCCCACAGCCAAACACCGCCACGGTTTTACCTTTTGCATCAAATTTACTGATGGCGTGCACCGCATTTCCAAACGGGTCAAAAATAGCCGCAATTTCAGGCCGAATTCTTTCCACATCCACCTTCCACAAATTTTTGGCCGGAATTTTAACCTGCTCTGCAAAAATTCCATTGGTGCTAATGCCCAAAATCAATTCATTGGTGCAGACATTATTTTCACCAATGCGGCACTGATAACACTCCCCGCAGGTAATATGTGAATCGCCCGAAACCATGTCACCCACCGCCACATTTTCCACCTTGCTTCCCGTCTGCACAATTTCCCCCAAAAATTCATGCCCCAAAATGCGGGTATTTTTTTGCTCGCGCCCCAAAGAATCATGCACCAAATCGCGAAACGCCGTGCGGTTCCATAGCCCCCGGTCAGACCCGCACACCCCCGCGTATTTCATTTTTATCACAACAGCGCCCGCGTCCGCCGGATTTTGCGCCTCATCCAAAACAGGTTCTGGCACATCAGCCAGTTCAAAGCCCTTGGTGTTTTCCCAATTATTATTTTCTTTGTTGAATACTAACGCTTTCATAATGATGTAAGAATACCAAATCCCCCCAGGATACGCAACTGCCAAGATACTCAATGCTTCAATCTATGTCTGAAGCGTTCAAAGGACGACTTCCACCTCCACCGGGCAATGGTCGCTGCCCATTATCGGTTATCGACCCCGATTTTCCACACGCCTTTTTCCATGAAAGCCTCGATGGTTTGGCGTTTTGCTTTGTTGATTACATTTGCATGGGAAAGCTTATATTTTTTAGCATAATCGGACAAATCCATAATGGTTTTATTTTCCAAATATGCCAGGCGTTTATGATAACTATTGGTAAGGGCTTTTGCCACAATAGTTTCCATGATTTTTGTGCCTCCACTTTTTTGGAACTCCCTGAATGCGTCGTAATACATGTTTCTATCAATAAATTTAATATTAATAGCCACATACCCGCCCCGTAATAAAAGATAGTTATTTAACACCCGCCCAATCCGGCCGTTGCCATCAACAAACGGGTGCACATATTCAAAACCCAAATGGAATTTGGCAATTCTTTTTATGATAGATTCGGCGCTATTTGAATTATACTCGGTGATAACTTTCTGTAACCTATCAACAACTTCTGATGGATTTGGAGCAATGTGGTCGCCCACGCGAACCCATTCGTCTTTGCCCCGGAACCTGCCGGCAATATCATCACGGATATTTGAGATAAGCATGTTATGGAGCGATAAAATCATATCAAAATCCAATTCGTGTTCTTTTGATTTGGTTTCTATGTACTGCACGACACGGGCAAGATTCCTTGCTTCAAAAATTTCTCGTTCTGATATGTATCTATCAAGCTCTATTTTAAGCAGGATTTTATCAGTTTCCTCAAGCGACAATGTGCTATTTTCAATAGCATTTGAGTTATATACTTGATCAGAAACCTCCGCCTCTGCGATTATTTGCAAAAGAGACTCTTTGCCGACAATGGCTTTATAGTATCTTGCGCGTAATTCTTGTATTTTTTTGTGTATTTTTAGGATGTATACCATATGTTCATTATAGCCTTTTTAACGGTTTTGTCAATAAATATCGTTAAAAGCATGAAAAAAACCACTCTTTTAACGGTTTTGAACGCTTCAAGCATAGATTGAAGCGTTCAAATCGTGATTTCCACCTCCACCGGGCAATGGTCGCTGCCCATGACGCTGGCGTGGATTTTGGCGGATTTTACCTTAGCTTTAAGTGATTTGCTGACAAAAATATAATCAATGCGCCAGCCTACGTTTCGGGCGCGGGAATTGGCAAAGTGGCTCCACCAGGTATAGTGGCCCTTTCCCTGGGTAAACAGGCGGAAGGTATCAACAAATCCTGCTTTTATGATTGCATCAATGCCGCTTCGCTCTTCTTCGGTAAACCCCTTTTTGCCAACATTTGGTTTGGGATTAGCCAAATCATCGGCCGTGTGCGCAACATTCAAATCCCCGCAAAATATTACTGGCTTTCCTCGGGCCGCCGAAGCCTTGGCAGAGGCGCCTTCATTTTCTAATTGCCGCATATATTCTAAAAATGCCGGGTCCCACTGTTTGTGACGCAGTGGAATGCGGCTTAAATCATCTTTGGCATTGGGCGTGTAAACGCTGACCACATAGCATTTTTTAAACTCCGCCGCAATCACCCGCCCTTCGGTGTTCGGGTCGCCGTACCCATTATCCGCCAATCCATACTTTTTGGCAATTTTTTCGGGCAAACCGTTAATTACCGCCAATGGTTTTTCTTTGCAAAAAATCGCCGTGCCGCTATACCCTGGCCGCGCTGCCGAATTCCAATACTCTTCATAACCGGGCAAATCCACCTCGCTTTGGTGCTCTAAGGCTTTGGTTTCCTGCAGGCACAAAACATCCGGCTGGTATTTTTGGATAAACGGCACAAACAACCCTTTGTTGTGGACTGCCCGAATGCCATTAACGTTCCAAGAAATGATGTTCATGCCTTTATAATGAGATGGCAACGTTCTTTAGGCTTTGAACGGAGTTTTACCTTTATTTGAACAGTTAAACATCCACCGCACGCCGAACTTATCTGTGAGCGATCCGAAATAGTCACCCCAGAACATTTCCTGTAATTTCATTTCCACCTCGCCGCCTTCGGCAAGGGCGTTAAAAAGAGTGTCGGTTTCAGCCCGCGTGTCCGGCTCCAGGTTGATATAGATATTATTGCCAAATGCCAGGGTAAAACCCATTGATTCCGGCGCGTCGGTCCCCATCAGCATGTGGCCGCCCAGAATCGGCAGCGCCACGTGCATAACAAGGTTTTTGTCTGCTTCTGCCATGGCCGGCCGGCCTTCCTGCTGCGGCACCTCGCCCATGCGGCTGATCCCTCCCTTAAATTCAGTGCCGAAAACAGACTTGTAAAAATTGAATGCTTCCTCGGTATTGCGCGCGAAGTTTAAATAAGTGCTTACTCTAGCCATAGTTTTTATATTTAATAATATTGCTTATTGCCAAATGTGAGGGATTTGGAACTGGCTTACGCCAGAAATCCCGTCGTGCGGAGAGTAGTGGATGATGTTAGAACCTATTTCCAAACGACCACCGACCGCTTCTTTATTCCAAGTTTATCATTGCAAGAAGCAAAAATCAATTAACGCTACACTGTCAGATTTAGTTTATTGATTACCCCACTCCTCAACTCACTATTGTTTTGGAATAAAAAAGGACGCTACTTTCGCAACGTCCTCCTGAACCCTATTTTGATTTGTATCGGACGAACAAATCGGTAATGCACCCCATAACGCTGACTTCGGTTTCAGTGTCGTAGGTGTATTCACCCGAAAAGTTTTCAATGGCTTCCAAAAGATAGGTTGCCATTTTCTGTTTGGGCAGCAAGTCCAACCTTTTGACAAAGAGGTTGCCGATGTTAGCTTCAATCAACCTCTTTACCGCCGAATGAACCTTGCGGGAAAATGTCGGCTTATACAGAAGCACCACTGGCTTGTTGTGCAGGATGGCGTAGGCAATTTCCACGCTTGCACTCTCGCCAATGTAGCCGCAATCCTTCTCGTGCTTATTATGCACGATGTGGATTGGATTTGCTCTGATTGCCTCAAAGAAGGCGAGTTCCACATCGTAGAATGTCCGTTCTGGGGTTGGCACGAAGGTCATCGCAATGCCTTTGTATTCCCCGACAATCTCATCGCTGAACGGAAATTCAATCTCAATTCCCGCCTTGATGAGTTTCTTTCGCAGGGCGAAAATACCACTGTCCTTTTTTGAGAACTTACCGCTCAACTGGCTTTTCATATCGTCCTCCTTTGCTGTTCGGGTATTGGTTAAAAAAAGACCGTATGGGCGACACACGGTCTTGGCTTTTCCTCACGGAGTGCCTTTTTTCAGCTCTTGGTAGAGGTTGAGTGGAATGGCAAAAGTTGTCTTTGCCTTGCTCCGCAAGTCCGAAGACCTGCCGAGGATTTCCTCAACGTGGTTCATTGAACCATACCAGAGGGACTTGAACTTGTTTTCACGCATACCCTGCATATCCATATGGGCAACGTGAAGAACGCCTGGGTCGGACTCCTTCATCACCTGCTGGTATTCGGGTTTCGGCTTACACCGAAAAACGATTTCAGTGAACAGCGACTGACGGGCACATCCTTCGCACTCGTCATCTTGTCCCAGAGAAATGGTCGGGATTTTTACCAGCGTGAGCAGAAGTGCCTTCAGGTCATCCCAGACCAGAACTTTGGGGAAGATGATGCTCTGCGTAGAAACTTTCTCATCGGCAATCGCCGACTGAATGAGCGTTTCAATCTGCTGCTGGTCAACTTCGCTGACGGCGAGATACCAGCCGAACTTTGCTGGCTCGGCGGAGGCGTGAGCTGCGAACAGGCAACCAGCATTGCCTTCTCGGTAGAAGGTAAGCTGGGTCTTGATGATTTGTTCTGCGTTCATTCCGTTCTCCTTTCAAGGTGCTGGAAACAGAGCCACGATGCTGAAAGATTACCTTATTTTCGTAGTTTTGTCAAATCTGCGAAAGTGCTTGGGAGAAAGTATCTTGATACTTTTTCAGATACTTTTTAAGGTCTTTGCTGTGATATTGTGCAATAAATCTTGGGTGTTCCAAGACATAGACCGTTTTGAACCAGCCGTGTTCTTTGTTCAGTTCCTTGAACACCTTTTGATTTTTACCACTCCCAAGAATGATAACTGCTTCTTCCTTCGCACCGAAGGCAAATTGCTTAATGAGCGTTTCAACCATAAAAGGTTTTACCGCTTTCAGCAGTTTAGGAGAGTCGTAGTAGTTGCAGTTTTTCCCATCACGCACCAAGCCAAGAGGCAACATCCCCGTAAAGAAAAAATCCTTGTAGAACGTGCGGGCATTGCCCCATTTGGCAATGAATTTGTAGAGAAATTCAGATGACATTTCCCTACGCTTTGCTAAAGTGTTGGCGATGCCACAAGAGTTTTCAAGCTCAACGGGGTCGGTAAACGGAATACCCGTAGTCCCAGAACCGAGTCGTCCTGCATTGATGCCTATTACAAAAACACGCTTTTTAGTGTCGTGGAAAAATTTGTTGAAAAACTTTTCCATATAGCCCCGTATTTCTTCGTTCTTGTGCGGTTCAATGACCTTAATCCCTTTGACCCGAATGGTTGGCGGGGTGAGCGTTTTGTAAAATTCAAGCACCTGATTGCCGAAAGTTGCCTTCTTTGCAGTCATAGTTTTTTCTCCTTTTGGTTATCAAAGGACACCTTTGAGCAAGGATTATACTATATTAAGTTTGGCTCTAGACTAGATAACTGTCATGATATAATGGGAAAATGACAGAGTTTAAGTTCAAAAGAGCCAAATTATCGACATTTAAGATTAAGCGAATCATTTCCCATTTTTGCCTCGATATTCCCGCTTCAAAAACCGCAGGGCTGATGGGCATAAATCGCAACACGATCAATCTCTGGTTTAAGAAATTTCGCAGAGCGATTTATGCCCACCAAATGCAAGAATGTGAAAAGATTTTTGGCGAGGCGGAAGTTGATGAAAGCTACTTTGGAGCAAGACGGATTAGGGGGTTTCATGGAAAGTTAAAGCGTGGTCGTGGCACTCGT
>Ga0209542_10012741_pt1 | contig 14633 bp, 12 predicted proteins | sample RifCSPhighO2_01_FD_184028 | JGI IMG/M metagenome (GOLD analysis project Ga0209542, IMG submission 184028) | Soil microbial communities from Rifle, Colorado - Rifle CSP2_plank highO2_0.1 (SPAdes) (version 2) | ecosystem: Environmental > Terrestrial > Deep subsurface > Rock core/Sediment ...
ACTTTCCAAGCTTCACGCAAGCTACTTCTATTTAGTAAAATTCGAGGATTATAGAGAAGTGATTCCTTTCTCACCAGGAGATTTGGGAGTAGAAAAAATATATGCTAATGCAAACGCGGAAATTTGGAGGATAAAATGAATATTCTAATTCTAGGCTGGAGAGACCCTAGGCACCCTTTGGCCGGTGGGGCAGAACAAGTAGTTCACGAACACGCCAAGGGTTGGATTAGAGCCGGAAATAAAGTAACTCTTTTTTCATCGAGATTTAAAAACTCAAGAAAAAAGGAGACTTTAGACAGAGTCAAAATTATTAGGGAAGGCCATCAGTATCTCGGGGTTCAGATAGCCGCTTTTCTTTTCTATCTTAATCATAAAAAGGACTTTGACTTTATTATTGACCAATTTCATGGAATACCCTTTTTTACACCGCTTTATGTTCGAAAACCAAAGGTGGCTCTTATACAAGAAGTTGCAAGAAATGTATGGTTTTTAAATCCTCTACCCTGGCCGATTAATTTAGTTACAGGAGCTTTGGGATATGTTTCTGAGCCGTTAGTTTTCTTAATATACAAAAAAACGCAGTTTATGGCTGGTTCCGAGTCGGCAAAAAAAGATTTGACTAAGTTTGGAATACCTCTCAAAAATATCACGGTCGTTCCCCATGGGGTAATATTACCCAAATCTAAGATTGAGATACAAAAACAGAAAATAAAAACTGTAACTTATTTAGGTATACTTTCGAAAGATAAAGGCATAGAGGATGCGATTAAAACTTTTGCGTTACTTAATCAGAAAGATAATTTTGTCTTTTGGGTGATAGGGAAAGCGGAACAGAAAAATTATGAAAAGAAGATTAAGAGCATGGCTCGTAAGCTAGGTCTTGCCAGGAAAGTAAAATTTTGGGGCTATGTTGACAGAGATAAGAAGTTTAATCTTTTGGCAAAGTCCCATGCTCTAATTAACCCCTCCATACATGAAGGCTGGGGCCTCGTAAATATTGAGGCAAACTCGGTAGGCGCACCAGTAATTGCATATAACGTGTCTGGTTCGATTGACTCCGTTAGGGATGGGCAAAGTGGGTTAATATGTAAACAAAATACACCCGAGTGTTTAGCTAAAAATATCTCGTTGCTATTGGCGGATGAAAAACTATATTCAAAAGTCCAAAGAGGTGCATTAAACTGGGCTAAGAACTTTAGCTGGAGGAAATCTCGTAAACTTAGTCTTGAATTGATAGAAAGACTCGCAAAAAGTTAATGTTTTTTGAGAATAAAAATAAAAGTAGGGAAAAAGGGTTCCATCAAATATAATATCCAGTTAGGAATCTTGTTGATAAGGCCTTCGTACTTAATAAGATTTGCGAAACTATATTTCGTGGGATTTTTCAACACTCTTATCGTACAATCTTCTATTTCAAACTGCACAAGCAGTTTTTTCATACCCCAAAGGGTTTTGTAATCACCAATATATATTTTTTTGTAACCTAGTAATTTAAGAAACCTTTTTGTTAGATTCTTGGGCAGCAATCTTATAAATGGAAGGTTATACAAAGGCTCAATCGGTCTAAGCAGATTATCGCCCGTAAAAAGGCAAATGCCGTTCCTTTTCAGCACTCTGTAAATTTCATCCATTAATCCCTCGGGATCTGAAGTGTACGAATAAACTTGGTTACAGAGCATAATGTCGAAGCTTGCATCTTTTAAGGGAAGCCTAGTTCCACTTGCTTCCATAAAGGATAAGTTTTTCAAGCTAGAATATCTTTTTTTGGCTAATTTTATTGCCTGCTTGTCTACATCAAGTCCCACGGTTTTCCCTACATACCTAGAGAAGTAGCCAGTGATATCTCCGGCCGAGCAACCCACATCTAAAAGGTTAAGACTCTTAAATTCTTTTGGGTCAATGTAGTCCTTTAACAGGGAAAATAATTGCCTTGCAACCCTTAGTCTGTCTTTTTTTTCTATTACTATTTTGTGAGAAGTTGAGTACGACGCGTTTCCGAGTCCCTGGGTTTGATTCATAGTCTACCTATCAGCCTTTTTATATCTAGTCTCATATTTTCAAATGTAAATTTTTTTAGATACTCTTTTCTTGCAGCTTGGGCTAGCCGTCTTGCTAGCGAAGGGTTGTCTAGTAGTTTTGTTATTGCATCTGCCAATTGATTAGGATTTTCTTTGTCAACCAAAAGTGCCGTTTTCTCGTTTTCTAAATCTTCGACTATTCCGTCGCAAGCTGTTGATACAATAGGAAGCCCCATTTCCATGGCCTCGTTGATTGTTAAAGCACCGGCACCTTCTTCGATAGAAGGAAAGACGAAAACTGTGCAAGATTTCATCAGGGGCTTAGGGTCATTCACAAATCCCAAGAATTTTACAAATTTTGAAATCTTGAGTTTTTTGGCAAGGACCTTATTAGGTGAGAGCATATCTCCCCCTCCCGCAATAAGAAGTGGCACCTTGTAGCCCTTATCCATCAGTATTTTCATGGCATGAAGAAGAAAATTGACTCCTTTTCTTGGGTCTTGTCTGGATAAAAACAAAATATACTTTTTTGGAATTTTTATTTCGCGAGAAACAAACTTGTTTATTTTACCCTTCTTAGTTATCTCTTGTGATTTTCTTTTATAAACCTGTACGTAAAAATTGGCTCTGAAAAATTTTCCGGGGTGTACCCCGAATTCATTTTTTAGAATATTTTCTGTAGATTCATAGCTAGTGATGATTACATTGGCGCTTTTCAAAACCATTTTTTCAAGCTGTGCCAAATATTGGACTGCAGTGAGATAAATGGCTGTATATTTGAGTTTAAGTAGAATTCCATAGTCCTTGATTTTGAGAGCCTTGACACCGCCCTGCCATTCGTGCCTGACAGTTGTGAAATAGTTATTTAGATGGATAACTCGATTTTTAAAAATTAATTTCAAGATAAAGGCAGTTAAACCCCATGGGCCTATTCCCCAAACAATGATTTTTACGTACCTTTTCTTGTCAATGATTTTTTTGATTCCTTTTGCGAAAATTATGGAATACAGGGGAAGTCCAGGCAGGGCGTAGATATTAACATTTAATAATGGAAGTTTGGTTTTAAATAACAGTATTTTTCCGACCTCAGTATTTTTTTCTCTGTTTTCATTTCCTAGGGCAACTATATATACAGGGTGCCCCAATTTTTTAATGACCCTTGCCAAATTATAAGCGTAAGTAGAATAACCGCCTCCCGATGCGCTTACAGGAGATTTTCCAGAGAGTATAAAAACCGGAATTTTATCTTCTTTGAACATCGTGCCTACACCCTTTCTATCTCCTTTTTAATATTTTCAATAGTTATACAAACAGTTCTTATTTGTTTTTCTGTGATTGCAAGTCCAGATGGTAAGTATAGCCCTTTACGGCTAATTTCATCTGAAACAGGATATTTCTCTCCCTTAAATAATCCCAGTCGCTTTAGAGCTGGCTGTCTGTGTAGGGGGATAAAAAAAGTTCGTGTATCAATCTCTTTTTGATAAAGTCTTTGCATAAATTCATCACGCGTGATTCCAAATTCTTTTTCCACCATTATTCCGTACATCCAATAAACATTTTTGGCCCAACCACGCTCAGTTGGCAGGGTTAGCCCTTTAATTTTAGATAATTTTTTATTATATAAATCGGCCATCCAACGTTTCTTTTGAATATATTTATTAACCTCCTCTAGCTGGGCAACTCCGAGAGCCGCCTGTATATTAGTCATTCGAAAATTAAAACCTATTTCTTTATGTAAGAATCGTTTTTGGGGAGAGTGGGCCATATCTTTTAATAATCGTGCGTGTTTAGCAATTTTATCGTTGCTGGTGACAATCATTCCGCCTTCTCCCGTAGTAATAATTTTATTGGCATAAAAACTAAAACATCCTATATCTCCAAGAGTACCGGTTAATTTACCCTTATACTTTGCACCTATGCTTTCTGCCGCATCTTCTACTATGTAAAGCTGATATTTTTTGGCCAAATCGATAACAAAATTCATATCGACAGGATGACCATAAATATGAACTGGCATAATGACCTTGGTTCTTTTATTGATCTTCTTTTCTATTTGACTAACATCCATATTCCAAGTATCGCTCTCCACATCTACCAAAACTGGTGTAGCTCCTGTATAAACAATGGCCGCGGCGGAAGACATCATTGTGTGTGAGGGGAGAATAACTTCGTCTCCTTTTTTAATTCCTAATGCCAGAAGGGCTAAATGTAAGGCAGTCGTTCCGTTGGTTGTAGTAATTGCATGTTTAACACCTAAAAATTTGGCATATTTTTCTTCGAAGTCCTTTAAGTAGTTTCCTGCAGAAGAAATCCAGCCAGTTTTTATACAACTAGTTACATATTTGAGGGCATTTTTGGAGATTGCAGGTTCGTTAACCGGAATCTTTTGCATCTCATTAAATTTCTATTCGGTAATTATCCTTTTCATAATCTTTGCCTCCGTGTTTTCTACTGCCAGAGGTTGAAAAAAGAAGGAGTGATGGAGCGAGGGCAGTAAATGCGTGATACCAGTTAGCGGGAACGGTTATCATTTCACCCGCATTTATGATGATTGTTTGAGGAGGGCAATTTTTGACCTTTAAATTTTTGATAATCAGTTTCAATTTACCCTTAATAAGATAATTATTTTGGCTAGAAAGTTTATGATAATGTTTTGCGCGAACTGCTCCTTTTGCAAAAGTAACTATTCCTATGTGATGAACAGCTTCAGTCCAGATATCATAAATATGACCCCTTTTATCACTAAACGCCGACTTTATTTTTACCTTTTTAAGTTTTATATTCATAATTTATACTATTTTAGGTTTGGGGATTGGAATGATAAATTTTCCTCCGCGCTTTTTAAACTCTTGATTGTTCTCCATAATTTCTTTAGCAAAATTCCAAGCCAAAATAAGAGCATAATCCGGCTTGTTTTTTAATAAGTAATTATCTGGAAAAACAGGTATGTGTGTCCCGGGAGTATATTTGCCAATTTTTAGCTCTGCCTTTTCGGTAACGTAGTCTAATAAATCAGTATCTAATTTACAATAATTTAACAGAGTGTTACCTTTTGCTGGTGCACTAAGAGCAACAATGCGTTTACCTTTCTTTTTTAAATCCATCAGTAAAGACCTTAATTCCTGGCGATGATTTTTAACTTTATTAGCAAATCTATTAAGATATTTTATAGAGTGAATTTGTTTTTTCTTCTCTTGCGCTAAATATTTTTTTATTTTTGGTGAGACCGGATATTGACCCTCTCGTGCCATAAAGCATCTCAAAGACCCGCCGTGAATAGCTCTTTCTTCTATATCAAAAAGTCTCCAGCCAAATCTCTTGAAGAATTTAACCAAGGGTTTAATGGAAAGATAAGATAAATGTTCGTGGTAAATAGTGTCATATTCTAGGTTCTCCAATAGATGCAAAAAGTACGGTGCCTCAAAAACAAATACTCCGTTTATTAATAAAAGTTTATCCGCAGCTTCCATGAAAGTATCTAAATCATTGATATGAGCGAATACATTGGTGGCACAGAGAACCGATGCTTTCTTTTTCTCTTTTAGAATCTGGTCAACCGCTTCCATGCTAAAAAATGTGGGAATTGTATCGATTCCATTTAAAATGGCGACTCTCATTATACTGACAACCGGTTCTACTCCGATAACATCCATGCCATATTCTTTAAATCCATTCAAAAGCACTCCGACATTACTGCCCAAGTCGACGACCAGCGATTTTGGCTTAAGTTGAAATTTTTCGCAAATGGACTTAGCCATTTCATCGAAATGTGCAGTGCCAGTTTTGGTTGTAGAAGAAACGTAAGGGTAATCTGTATTGTACATTCGTTCCGGAGGAACAATATATCCCAATTGTGCCAGCCCACAATCTTTACACATATAAACATGAAGGGGATAGTATATTTCTTCCTGACTAAGTTGTTTTTTAGAGAGAAAACTGTCGGAGGGCGGCGTAAATCCCAAGTCTAAAAACATTTCCAAATTAGTTCCATGACACATCCGGCATTTTTTAAGAATTAAATTATTCTGCATTTTTAATTTCAGCTAATAATCTTAAATCAAAGTATAACAAAGTCAATAGGTTTGGTATACTTTTCCTTAATGAGTGAACAGCCATTACAACTAGACCCAAAAATCTATCAAACCAAGACAGAATTTTTTCAGAATTTGGCCTTTTCCCATCTTCCGGAAATGAGACTTATATTCAGGGGCGGAAAACTTTGGAAAAAAGACCGTTGGAGAAACGTCGCTGAACATTGTTTGGTGCAAATCGCCGTTGCCGATAGCTTGTCCGATTTACTCGGATTGTCGTCTGAGGAAAAAGCCGACTTAATAAAAGTCGCCGCCTGTCATGATTGGGCGAAGAGGTTGGAGAGAAGTCCAAATGATTTTACGGAAGCAGAAATAATAAAAGCTAAAATGTTTTTAAAAAGTGTAAATCCGAGACAAAATCTTATGGCTGCTACCGGACCAAGTTTTCAGGAAAAGTATTTAAAGGGAGAATCAACTTTTTTGGAGCGGCTTCAAAGTTTTATCGATAATATAGTCCTGGGATCAGAGATTGTTGGTTATGATCAAAGAATTGATGTTACTGAAAGAAGAAGTCCCGAACTTAGAGATAACACTGAATTAGAAGCTAAGTTGGGTGGTCAGTTTTTTGATAAAGTAAGAGAATTTGATTATCAAGTTGCTCAGGAAATTTTTGCAAGATTACCCTCTTCCGTTATGGATCAAATGGGGGAACCTCAAAATATTCCCCTTTATCTGCGAAAACAGGTTGAAAACAAGTGGCAAAGCTCGGTAAATGAATAATTTATTGGGACGGATTTTGAAACTTGGATAGAATTATTTATGTCTAATAAACTTAACATCTGGAATCAGACTCAAGAGTGGGAAGGGGATTGTATTAAAACCCGTAGAGGTAAAAATCTAAGGTTAAGAAGACTTAATTTTTTAAGATTAAAAAAAAGTGATTATATTTTAGACCTTGGTTGCGGGGATGGGTTGAATATTAAAATTTTGATGAAAAAAGGAGTTAAAAGGATAGTTGGAGTAGATATTTCAAGACAGCTTTTACTTGAGGCAAAAAAAATAAATCCTAAAGCGAAATTTTATTTAGCTTCTGCAGAAAAACTTCCATTCAATAATGATAAGTTCGACATCGTTTTGGTAGATTCTGTTTTCCATCATTTTATGAGATATACAAAAAGCCTAAAGGAAATAAAAAGGGTGCTTAAGCCGGGGGGTCGACTTTGTTTCATTGAACCACATAATTCTATTTTCAGAACGTTGTATGATTATTATTCGATTTCTCCTTTAGCTAAATATACTCCTTTTTTTAAAGAAAGAGGCCCTGCATATTTAAGTGAAATAAAATTTATGAAACATTGGTTAGCCACAGAGGAGAAGTTATTTGCGCAGTTAAAAAGTCTAGGATATATCGAGAAATTCAAAAAGAAAGACTTGTTGAGCATAATCGGTATATACCAGAAGCCGTAATCATTGCTTCAAGTAATTTTTGAGTTTTCCCGCTTCTTCTATATTGGCCATATTTCATGTAAACTTGAGCCTAGGCTAAGTTAGTTTGGCTTATCATAAAAGTGACTAATTTAAAGAAAAAATCAAAATTACTTAATTGGCTGTTGCTCGTCTTGCCAGCTTTGGCTTTTTTGGTAGTCGGAATTAGGACTCTTTCCGACTACGGCATTAATTGGGACGAGCCATTCCATTTCTATAGAGGTCAAGTCTATCTTCACTATTTTCTTACGGGGGAGAAGGATTACTCTTCTTTACCGGTTTATCCAAGAGTAAGTAGCGATTGCCCTTCTTGGGCAGGAGATTCTTGTAATTTATCTCCCGGTGGGGCAACCGACATTTTAAATACTCCCCAAAAGGGTCCTATATATGAAGACGCGATTAATAAGTTGCAGAAGGATTTTAAAACAAAAAGAAGTTTTTTCCAACACGACCTTTTTACATACGAAGAAATTGTAAAAAGCGAAGAAGGACACCCCCCCACAGGCGACATTCTTGCGGCACTAACAAATTATGTTTTTTATCAAAAGCTGGGAATAATGAAGGATATTGAATCTCACCACTTTGCCGAAGTATTGATATCTTTTTTGATAGTCTTGGGAGTCGGGATTTTCGTTTACATTAACTGGGGTCTATTTCCATCGATTATTGCTTCTTCTTCGTTAGCCTTATATCCGCTTTTTTTCTCGGAGTCGCATTTTAATATTAAGGATCCGCTTTTGGCATCTTTTTTTGGACTGACGATAATTACTTTCTATTTTGGTATTGTTTATTCAAAATGGCGCCTTCTGGTAATTTCGGCGCTATTTTTAGGTTTGGGAACGGGCGTAAAGTTCAATACGGCTTTTATTCCATTAATTATCGTTCCCTGGCTACTACTATTTTTATTAAACAGTTGGATTTCCAGAAAAAGAAAAAGGGCTGATAGAAAGAAGATTATTTCAACAATTGTGGCCTTAATAGCATATCCTCTTATGGCCGCATTGATTTTCTACGTGCTTTGGCCCTTTTTGTGGGGAAATCCGGAAAACATCCTGAAGATTTTAAAATTTTATCGCCAAATAGGTACGGGTGTTCCTGGCGACATGAGCAATTTTTTGATTCGTGGTTTCAACACATATCCTGTCCTTTGGATAATCTATACAACTCCAGTACCAATTCTTCTATTTTCGTTAGTTGGAATTATCCGGTCGACGCGATCTATTTTTAAAAGAAACGACAGAGGTTTGTTAGTTCTTCTCTGGTTTTTTGTTCCAATTGCGCGGGTAACTTTACCAAATACTGTTATTTATGGGGGAGTGAGACAAATTATGGAATTTGTTCCTGCAATGGCTATCCTGTCAGGTATTGGAGCGGATTCTTTAATTCAGATTACTAAAAAGATATTTGCGAAAAAGATTGTCATTACGAGGGTATTCCAATTTATCATCCTGTCTTCCTTAGTTTTCGTGTTAGTTGAAATGATTAGAATCCACCCAAATCAGAATGTTTATTTTAACCAGATTATTGGGGGACTATCCGGCGCAAGAGATAAGAATATTCCCTACTGGGGAAATTCCTATGGGAATGCATATCTTCAGGGAATAAACTGGTTGAATGAAAACGCCGAACCGAATGCAAAGCTCGGCCTTGCGTTATCGACCATGGGAAACTTACCAAAATTAAAACTACGTGCAGATATTGATTTTTACAACAGACACATGAGTGATACCAGTAGGAACGGAGAATACGAGATAGAAATGGACTTCAATTGGTCTTTAAGGAATTGGTACTCATTCCAATACTACGAAAAATATCTCGATCCGGTTTATGTAGCCGAGGTCGATGGGGTGCCGATTCTTAAAGTTTGGAAAAATGATCTCGAACACACGAAGGCGGGATTCGAAAGTGAATCTCGATTTTACCCGAGGGACGTTTCGGTTTCAAAAGATTCTTTAAAAATAGATCTTGGCAAAACTGTTTTTCTGACAAAACTGAAAGTAGAGCATTCAAAAGTAGCTTGTCAACAAACCTTATCGGGCTATATAGCTCTATCCGAGGATGGAGTTACTTGGACTCAAATACCCGAACCGCTTAGGCCACAGGTACCTTCGGTTTTGGATATTGTTGACGAAGACACATTTGTCTATCTTTTTGCTGCAGAAAAAACCAGGTATATTCTACTTGATCCCCAGGCACCCAATTCCTGTTTAGTTAAAAACCCAGTGGTTGATATTAGAGGATTAAGCAGGCTTCCGTAAGGGTACGACTTAAGTTTATTTAGATATCAAGTCTTCCGTGTCGGCTTTGCCTTTTGAGCTTAGAAACATCTCGGCAAGTAGGCCTGTTGATATAAATTGTATTCCAACAATCATAAAAAGAACCCCCAAGAAAAGAAGGGGATAGTGGTAGCCTATCCCACCGGTAGTAATTCTTAGGTATGTGATATAAATCCCAATTAAAAATCCCGGGATAAAGAAAAGTATACCCAAAGAGCCAAAAAAATGTCCTGGCCTAGTAGCATAGCCACCCAGAAACAATACTGTAATTAAATCTAAAAGGCCTCTGACTATTCTTACCGAGCCATATTTTGACTTTCCGTATTTTCTTTTTCTGTGTCTTACAGCAATTTCACCAACCTTATAGCCCATTTGTCCGACCAAAACTGGGATAAATCTGTAAAGTTCCCCATAAAGGTTTAATTTTTTTGTAACATCCTTCCTGTAAGCCTTGAATCCACAATTAAAATCGTGAATATTAATTTTGGTGAGCTTTGCCGTAAATAGATTAAATATTTTGGAGGGAACTGTTTTGTTTAGGGGGTCATGTCTTTTTTTCTTCCACCCGGAGACGACGTCATATCCTTGCTCAAGCTTTTGGATAAACCTGGGAATTTCTATTGGATTGTCCTGCAGGTCGCCGTCGAGAGTTATTTGAATTTCACCTAGAGCATTATTAAAACCAACCATAAGCGCGGCTGATTTTCCAAAGTTTCTTCTCAGTCTGAATACTTTTATCTTTTTATCTTTCTTTCTTAAGTTTTCCAGAAGTTCAAAGCTGCCATCTATCGAGCCGTCGTCTACAAATATTATTTCGATGGTTTTATTAAGGGACGAACAAGCCGAATTTATCTCTTTAACAAGCTGTTTAAGGGACTCTCTTTCGTCTTTTACTGGAATGATTAATGAAATTTCTGGACGCTTTTCCATATTATTTATACAATACACTTAGCCAGGGCAGAATTTTTTGCTAAAGTAAGCGAATTATACCTAAAATACTCTGGTTTGCAATTATTAAAGATAGCATTTGGGCACAAAATCACTTACGAAGAATTGCCCGCCTGCAACGATATAGCACTTCGGGCAGGCAAATTCGAGTAAGTGGAGTTTATAATCCCAGAGTATTAAAATTTACAAGAAAGGGCAAGTTGAAATTTACATCTAATTACCTGAAACACACTAGCAAAAATCCTTTGCAAAGGTATTTGATTGATTGTTTTTATGACGTTTTGATAGAACTTGCATTGAAGACCTCCCCCTTAAGCATTCTCGATACAGGTTGTGGCGAGGGATTTACTTTAGAGAGGTTGAGGAAGGAGTGCGTTGGCAGAAGGCTAATTGGAATAGACAATTCAAAGCTTGCGCTGAAGTTGGGAAGGAAGCTTCATCCTAAATTAGATCTTATACAAGGAGATTTATATAAACTTCCATATAAACGAAATACTTATAATCTAGTTATTTGTTCTCAGGTTTTGGAGCATTTAACCAAACCGCAGGATGCTTTGGCGGAGGCCGTCAGAGTTTCAAAGGGGCATTTGATAATTACTGTCCCAAATGAGCCTTTCTTTATGTTGGCTAATTTTCTTAGGGGTAAAAATATTTCAAGATTTGGAAATCACATAGAGCATGTCCAACATTGGACATACACGGGATTTAAAAAATTCCTTGAAAAACAAAATTTAAAGATATTATTTATAACCAGCTCTTTCCCCTGGACCTTAGTCTTGGTGGAGAAGCGATGAAGAATATGAAAAAAATTTGGAAGAAAATATCAATTCTATTTGTTCCGTGTGCATTTCTTGTTATCGGTGTAGCCACATTATCCCACTACGGAATTAATTGGGACGAACCGATTCATTTTGCCAAAGGTCATGCAGCTTTACATTACATGTTAACAGGAAATAAAGATTATCTGGACCTTCCGGCTTATTCTCCGAAACCTAAGGGCGCTTCAGATTTTATGGATCAGTTTGGCATTGAGGGCAAAATTTATTTAGAAGCGAAGAAAAGCAGAGAAGATAGCTCTTCAAAGGTAAGAAGAAGTTATTACCAGTCAGATGTTTGGACCTTTGATTATATAAATAGTAGAAAAGAGCAGGCCCATCCAGAGGTTAACGATCTCCTGGCGGCTTTCTCTAATCTAATTTTTTATCAAAAGCTCGGAATAATGGGGGATATAGAAGCCTACCATCTTTTTGAAGTATTCAGTGCTTTCTTGATAGTTTTAGGAGTTTCAATCTTCGTATATCTTAAACTTGGCCCTTTTTCTTCAATGGTTACTGCGATAAGTCTATCAATTTATCCACTCTTTTTCTCAGAGTCACATTTTAATATCAAAGACCCACCATTGGCTGCATTCTATGGTCTTACCATTATTACATTCTATTTGGGTATTACAGAGAAATCAGGTAAATTAATATTTCTATCTTCATTATTTGCCGGCTTAGCAGTCGGGACTAAATTCAACGGTTTTTTCGCTTTTCCTGTAATTTTTGTTTGGCTAATCTTTTACCTTGTAAATAATCGTCCCAAGAAATTTTCTTTTAGAAAAACCGTTAGCAACAATAAAAAAATTCTGTATGTATTTTTATTGAGTTCTCTTTTTTCGGCATTTTTAATTTATCTTTTGTCTCCGGTGCTTTGGCAGAATACCTTTACAAAAATTCAAACAATGGTTCAATATTACCGAGCAATAGGTTTGGGTACTCCACCGGAACTGTCGGGATATTTGGTTGAAGGTTTTGACACCTACCCTGTCCTTTGGTTTGTTTATACCACTCAAATTCCTTTGTTAGCACTCTTTGCAGTAGGGTTCCTATTCTCTTTTTACAAAACATTAAAGGACAGAGATGATTTTTATTTTTTAATCCTAATCTGGTTTTTGGTTCCTTTTATTCGCGTTATTTTGCCGAATACAAACATCTACGGCGGTATTAGACAGATAATGGAGTTTGTGCCCGCATTTGCTGTACTTTGTGGTATTGGAGTCTTTGTTTTGACCAAAAGAACAAGAATGTTTGCTAAAACAATAGTAATTGCTTTCTTGGTATTTTCCTCTTGGGAAATAGTCAAAATTCATCCTAACGAAAATGTTTATTTCAATCAGCTAATCGGCGGCCTGTCTGGAGCCCGAGAAAAGGGAATTCCTTATTGGGGAAATACTTACGGGAATGTTTATTTTCAGGGCGTTGAATGGATGAATAAAAATGCAGATAAAGATGCAAAATTCGGACTCGTGGTAGGCAGCACTATTAATATCCCTAGGATTAGGCTAAGAGGAGACATAGACGTTTCAAATAGTTATTTAAGTGGACCTTTACGACAAGGGGAATATGAAATGGAGCTTTACTTTGATTGGCCGTCGACATCCTGGTACCGATATAAATATTACAACGACTTTTTAGAACCAGTCTATCAGGTAGTAGTAGATGGAGTTCCACTTTTAAAAATTTGGAAAAATTCTCCGGAATATTTAAGAGAAGGGTACGACAAAGAAAGCCTTTACCTGCCCAAAAGTGTAAGTGTAGAAATGCTAGAGGTAGCTTCAGGAGTTCTGCATAAAAGAATAACTGTCGATCTAGGGCATGAAGTTTATGTGACTAAATTAGCATTACAACATTCCAGTAAGGACTGTGATAAGCAGCTTACGGGTTATGGTTATGTGGCGTTATCTACTGACGAAAAAGAATGGGTAAGGGAACCGGAAGATATAACCATTGCTCAGGCAAGGTTGCCAGAGAATCAGTATGATAACGACACTTTTACATTTCTTTTTGCGGCAAAAAAGGCCAGATATATTTTGGTTGATACTCAAATGGAGAATTCTTGTTATCTTAAATATCCTTCTGCCCAAGTTAGGGGATTATCAAATCTGCCTTAATTATATGAAGACTTCATTCTTCTGTAAATAAGCCAGAGGATTGCGTTTACTAGCTCTACCATGACAATAAGAAGTCGTGAAACAACAGGGATTACCACCGCATAGCCTGCGGGTAAAAAATTTGACAGAAATAAGGCCATAGCCCCTTCCCTTACACCCAGTCCCATGGGGGTAATGACACTCAGATATCCCACCAGCCAAGAGGTTACTATAGCGGATAAAATTAAAAGAATATTGTGATTTGTGGGAGAAAATCGGAAGAGTATATAGGTTGCTAGAGAAAAAATTATCCAGGAGATAAACTGGAAAGCTATGGCCTTAAATAAGAATGATTTTCTTGGTTTTTTTCGAGATAAGAATTTAATAATACTTACGATCTTCTCTTTAATTGCTCCTTTTATTGAGAATATGATTATTAAAAAGACAAGTGGGAGTACTATCAATAAAGGTATAAGATAGTTAGTTTGTAAAAAGAAACTTATTCCTTGCGTAAGTAGAAAAGGTAAGGAAAGTACAAGGGTCGCAATAAGTAGTTGGCCAATATCGAGAAATGTTATAAAAACAACATTCTTCTGGTTATTTTTTTGCAGCTTTATTGCATAACCTCTTGCTAGAAACGGCCAGACCTTCCCCGGAATATATCTGGTCAATTCACTCAAAAACCAGGTGGGAAGATTTTCTAGAAGCTTTTGGTTATAAGTCACCGATTTGACTAAGAAATTCCAGGAAAGAGCCCTTAAATAAAAAAATAGCAAATAAAAAAAGGCCGAAGCAAGAATTGTCTGTAGGTCCAGATTTGTTATGTAAAGTTTGGAGTCTTCAAGGCTGGCAATAATTGTTCGAGATATGTTAAATGAGACTAGGCCGATAATAACCAAAGAAAGGAAAATTCTTGTTTTTTTGTTTAGATTGAAGAAATAGGGCATCTGACTAGCTTTGTTAT
>Ga0209542_10012744_pt1 | contig 14632 bp, 15 predicted proteins | sample RifCSPhighO2_01_FD_184028 | JGI IMG/M metagenome (GOLD analysis project Ga0209542, IMG submission 184028) | Soil microbial communities from Rifle, Colorado - Rifle CSP2_plank highO2_0.1 (SPAdes) (version 2) | ecosystem: Environmental > Terrestrial > Deep subsurface > Rock core/Sediment ...
GCGCGTGGACGGCGATTCGCGATGGGCACCTCACCATGCTTATCTCGGGCGGCATCCTCTTCTGGCTCGGGACCTCTATCGTGCAGGGCTTCGCCCTCGTCTTCGTGCTCGGAGTGCTCGCCTCCTTCATCTCGGCAGTCTCGGTCTCCCGTATCTACTTGCTCGCTCTTGTGCCGGAAGCGAGGGTCGCGAGGATGTGGCAGTTTCTCTTGCGTTCAGGTTTCCGTAACAAATAATTTATGTTTGTCGTCACTCATCGTCGATTCTTCTTCTGGCTCACGGGCCTCATTCTCGCGGCGGCTCTCGGCGCAATCCTCCTCTGGGGCTTGCCGCTCGGCCTCGACTTCACCGGCGGCTCGCTGATGCAAGTGCGCTATGAGACTGTCCGTCCACCCCTCTCTGATATACAGCAGGAAGTATCCGTGGTCCCACTTGGCGCTGTGTCGGTTCGAGCATACGGGGACGACGGCATATCTATACGCACCCGGAATCTCTCGCCCGAGGAGCACACGGCCGTCCTTGCCGCCATTTCTCGCAATGCCCAGGCGACCGAGCTCGCCTTCACCTCCGTCGGGCCCTCCCTTGGAGCGCAGTTCGCTCACAAAGCGCTCTGGGCCCTCTTGGTGGTGGTGCTCGCAATCGTCGTCTACATCGCCTGGGCCTTCCGCAAGGTCTCGCGCCCCGTCCCTTCTTGGGGATACGGCCTCACGGTGGTCGCAATGCTCGCGATAGATATCATTGTCCCGACTGGGTTCTTTGCCGCCTACGCGCACTTCACTGGCGCCGAAGTGGACTCGCTCTTCATCGTGGCCCTCCTCGCCCTATTGGGCTACTGCGTGAACGATGTCATCGTCGTCTTCGACCGCGTGCGCGAGCACTTGGCGCGTAATATGCGGGAGAACAACAAAGAATCCTTTGAAGTGACGATAGGCAAATCCATCAGCGAGACAATGACACGTTCCATAAACACAGCGGCGACCGTCGCTCTCGCCCTCCTTGCTCTCATATACCTCGGCGCGCCCGCGACCCGCACTTTTGCCCTCGTGATGCTCGTAGGCGTTGTGGCCGGCACCTTCTCTTCTATCTGCCGCTCCGCGCCGCTCCTCATCCCGCTCGCACGGTGGTTTGCCCGGCCGAAGGCCTAAGGTTTAGTAAGAATATAGTAGGGATTTAGTGCGCGAGAATAGGCATGCATGAAGGTCGTCTTCTCGCACCACACGCAGTACCGATTGTATGAGCGCGGCCTCGATGCTTGGAAGGTTAAAGCAGTAGCGAAGGACCCCTCATGGCAGCAACAGCAAAGGGATGGTAGCATCAAGGCACGCAAGGAAATAGAAGGAATTTGTATAGAAGTCGTGTACGTAGAGAAAGGCAATACGCGCATTATAAAAACCGCTTACCTATGCACATAACCTACGACAAGAAATCAGATTGTAAATATATCGCCTTCCAGAAGCGGAAGCGTGGTATTGTCGCACGCACCGAGCAACTCACGGATTGGCTTCTTGTTGACTATGCAAAGGATGGCTCGCTGTATGGGGTAGAAGTACTCGATGCCTCTTCGCACCCTGGAGCTCTTATGACTGTTGTCGACCGAGTGCTATACGCGTTGGCACCGACTCAATCAGATGCTCGTGCAAATATCACGACTACAGATAAGGACCAGGAAACACTTCTCGGTGCGTTTTCTGATGCTGTGTACGCATAATGCCAAAAGCATCAACGTCCGTCAAAAAAGAAAATAGTATCCACTGCATGTGGGCACTCGCGTGCAGGCTCTCGTCAGTCGATCAGCAGAAAAATAATGTTTCCTTGTTTGAGATTGTCGATCAGGTGAACCTGCCGGCAGAAGTATTCGGTGAAGTTCCGACAGCAATTTCATTGCCTCACGAAGTTGTTTCGCAATGGCGACGGCTAGTAAGTACCAAAGTCGACGACAGGGAGCTGCTTATTGATATTGCCATCGAATTCGTTGATCCTTATGGAAAGATACTGCAACGAGCGCTTGCCACGTATTCCATTACAGGAGGGAAGCGCCGCTTGCGTATTAGAACTGGTTTCCCCGTTATTGTGGTCACACGGCCTGGAGACTATGTCTATCAGATGAGCTACAAGCTGGCGCATGAAGAAGATTTTCATTCGGCTGGCTCGATATATATGGAAGTGACCCAGCTACCTCCACAAGGTACATGATTAGCGACATTACAGGAACCTTCTCCTCTATCTGCCGCTCCGCGCCGCTCCTCATCCCGCTTGCGAGGTACTTCGAACGGAAGAGGGCGACGTAAGCAGAGTATTGTTTGCACATGCAAAAAGGCCGGGGCGAACCCCGGCCTTTCGCGCACAATATGTCAGGAGGCTGACCGAGCGAGCTTGTTGTTATTGTTAATAACGCGCATCGTTGCTTTCGAAGCAGGGGAGTCGTTTTGAAGTCCCGCCATCACTGCGTCGTAGGCGCGCTCGTCTCTCCGTCGCAGCAGCCATCGTTCGAGCCGCGGTCGCAGCTTGTCGTTCGGACGGAAGACCTCGCCAATCCAGATCCGCAGTCCTGCAAGGGCGCGGAGATCCGTCTCGGCACACCTCATCCTCTCCTCGACGTGCTCGAGCTCTCCCCGCAGCATCCGAACCGTCTCCTCGAGACGTTTCGTCCGGCGCTGCTTAAGTTCGAGCAAGCGCGCTTTCTGGTCGAGCGTAGAGGCGTCGATCTTCCCCTCCACATACTTGAAGAGGTTGACGATATCCACCTGCTTTACCGGCGGGCTGCCTACCGGCGCGACCTGAGGCGCGCCGGTGGCATAAATCGTGCCATTGGCTCGAACGAAGTAACCGAGCTCGTCGGACTCGTTGAAGTCATGCGTGCGCCGTGCGACCCGGTCCTCGGTGACGACGAGCTTTCCATTCTCCTTCCAGCCGAACTGAAAGAATGCGAAGCTCCGTATCGTCGAGGACAAGAAGACCAGGACACCCTCGGTGCCCGGTTTCGGTTCGAAGGCGAAGCGCTTATAGGAGACGCCGGCGGGCGGATAATCGCCCTCGACCGTTGCCCCGATGAACTCGTAGGTCAGCACCAAGTCGAGTTCGACGTTCCGGCCGTCGCGAATTTGAACGCTCATGTGCTCTCCTGACATCGTCAAGGAACGGATATCCGTGCACCGCACGGAGTCCTCAGCCTCAAGCCCGGCTGTAGAGACCCTCAAGGCATCGCCCCAAGTAAGGATATTATACACATACCATATATATTTTGTCAAGGTGTGCATAGCCGGTGCCGTACGTCCTATATCATGTGTCGAGATGTTGAGAGGAGAGGGCTATGCCGCGGATTATCGGCGTCACCGGCACCAATGGTGCCGGCAAGGGCGAAGTCGTTCGTTATCTCGTCGAAAGCCTCGGATTCATGCACTATTCGGTGAGCGACTTCATCGTCGAGGAGATAACCCGGAACGGCCTGACGGTAGACCGTGACAACATGATTATGGTCGGCAACGACCTACGCGCAATCTTCGGCCCCGCGCACATCGTCGAAGAGCTCTATAAGAAGGCGAGCGAAGATGGTGGCGATAGCGTCATCGAGTCGTTGCGCGCCCTCGCCGAGATGCGGCGCGTGCGAGAGCTCGGTGGCACCATCATCGGTATTGATGCCGATGTGCGCATCCGCTATGAGCGCATTCGTGCGCGGCGTAGCTCAAAGGACGCTATCTCTTTCGAGCAGTTCATCGCGCAAGAACATTCGGAAATGAATCCTGGCAATCCGACCAAGCAGGACTTGCGTGGCGCGCTCGCGAGAGCAGATGTCGTCATCACTAATGATGGCACGCTCGAAGAGCTTCATGGGCGATTGGATGAAGTGCTTACATGGGCCCGCCGTTAGGCGGGCCCACCCTATTGTCTATGACTATGTGCGAAGAAATGGTTCTCGTAACCTAACGTAGTGTATAATCGTTCCAATAAGGGTGACTAAAAAAATTCTTGTTATAGGCGATACTTGCCTCGACCGGTTCGTCTATTGTCACGTAGACCGTCTCGCGCCAGACCTGCCCGTACCCGTACTTCGCGTTATCAGGGAGACGGAGAATCCTGGCATGGCTAAGAATGTCGAGCGTAATGTGCGGGCCATCTATACACACTGTAGTCTCGTGACGAATACAGGGTGGAAGAGCCTCACCAAAACTCGCTATGTCCACGAAAGTAGCAACCACACATTCTTGCGCGTCGATACCGACCCACCTGTTACGCGCATTAATGTACGGAAGCTGCCGCTCAAAGCATATGACATCATCGCCATTTCTGATTACGACAAAGGCTTTTTGACCGACGCAGATATAGAATATATTTGTGGGCATCACGATACCGTTTTTATTGATACCAAGAAAGTGCTCGGACCATGGGTGAGACAAGCCGCGTTTATAAAGATTAATGGTGCGGAGTACGAGCACTCGAAGCGTGCTATCACTCCCGCGCTGGCGAAGAAGATAATCTGTACGAAAGGCAGTCTCGGAGCCGAGTACCAGGGTGAGCACTATCCCGTCAAAAAGGTCGAGGTGCGAGACCTCACTGGCGCAGGGGACAGCTTCTTTGCGGCGCTTATTGTCCGATATGCCGAGGCCGGTGATATCCATGACGCCATTCGCTTCGCAAACGAATGTGCATCCGAGGTGGTCGCGCACCAAGGCGTATCGCTCATTAAGCGGCCCAAGCTAGTCCATGGGTAAGCTCACATCAGTTGCGGGTGCTTTACACGCAGCACGGCAGGCGCGCCGTGCGGGGAAGTGTGTCGTCTCGACTAACGGCTGCTTCGACATTCTCCACGTTGGACATGTACGTTATTTAACAGCGGCTAAAAAGTTCGGAAATGTGCTCATCGTTGGGGTAAATGCAGATGCGTCAGTACGCGAAAATAAAGGGTCTTCGCGTCCGCTTGTGCGAGCGCGGGAACGTGCGGAGATACTTGCGGCCCTTGAATGCGTGGACTACGCGTTTATCTTCTCTGGTCGCACCCCCTCTTCTTGGATTAAGAAGCTTCGCCCCGATATTCACGTGAAAGGTGGTGGGGGAGATGTGCCGCGCCATCCGGACTTCCCCGAAATGAAGAAGACGGTCGAACAAGCGGGTGGTCGCCTTGTGCTTGTGGCGCACACACCCGGGCATTCGACAAGCGCGATTATACGCAAAATACAGCGGCCCAAAACAAAGGCCAGCACATGAGCGGAATCTGTAGCAGAGCTATGTCTTTTGGCTATCGCCTTTGCCGATACGGTAGGAATCTCCTTCGTCATGCGGCGTGGAGACCTCTATGATGGTCGAAGCTTCATGGGCCACTAACTGATGCGGCGTATGAGGAGGAATATGCACCACGCTCCCGGGGCCAAGCTGCGTCACTATGCGGTCGGCGTTGGCGAGATTGTAATAGCGTAATTCGAGCTTGCCCTCGAGCACATACCATGCCTCGTCTTTGTTGACGTGGTAGTGGTCGCTAAACATCGCGCCCTTTTTAAATTTGAGCAACTTACCACAGTATTTATCGTTGTTTATAAACCATACCTCCTCGCCCCAACCCTTGGTATGGACTTCTGCTTTTGTGATGGCGAGGCGGACATGGGTGTCCATATGATTAAGAAACAACCGTGCCGACAAAAGGTTTCCCGTCGAGATAGCTTGCGAAGCGGTCAAGATGGGCGCCGTTCATGATGGCGACTTCAAGGCAGAGCGCTTCGGCCTCACGAGCGGCGATGGGGTCAAATGGGGCAGAGAGCCCCGGGTCCCACTCGGCGGGGATGAGTTTGCGGAAGTTGGTCCAACTTATTTTTTCAATCTTCTCGGCACTCGGGTCCATCTTCGGGTCGGCCGTATACGCGTAGTCAATATTTGAGAGATTCACGAGGCATTTGGCGCCCATCAATTTGGCTACCATGACCGCATCGAAATCACTTGAATGCCCGGGCGCGTCCGCACCGACGAGGACAACAGGATAATCTGTCAGAAGCGGTCGTGAAAAGTCCTTGACTATGGCGGGAGCAGCCACCTGTCCGAAGAGGATACGCAAGAACTCCGCGTGCATGCAATTGGTGTTGATACCGATCCAATCGAGGTCGATCTTTGATACATCCATAATCTTGCGCGCCGCCGCTTGATAGTGGCGGCATGTTTTGCCACCACCAGTCACAATGGCAAAAGAGAAACCTTTTTCGATGCGTTCGAGTACGAGGGCGCGCAGTGAGGAGAGGAAATCGGTGTCAATCTGGTCGGGGACGATAAGAGAGCCCCCGACGGACACAACGACACGCTCACGCGATTGCGGATTCATAGGCAAGGCATGACGGCTACCATAATGATACGCCACCACCCCCGGTGCGCAATGTTGACAACCCTGGTAGTCCACCTACGGTTAGTGCTATGATGGTCGCATGACTCATTTTCGAGGCTTTGGCATCCTCGCCAGCATACTTCTTGTTGCTACCGTGCTCATCGTGGCGTTTCTCGGCATTTCCATTTTCTCCTCGCACCCGCAGGATACGAGCGGTCCTGAGACATTCGCGACGTCGACACAGGATGGCACCCAATACCTCGTCTTCGGGATTGCGGCGGACGTGTATGACCCCGGAAAGGATGTCCACGGCAATCTTGATAAACAGGTGACTTCACTCATCAATCGACTCGACACTACAGGTGATTCAAAACATCGGCTTGGATTTATGATCGTCCTCCCCGTGTGGTTTGCAGACTCTCGTATGGGCGGAGATCAAGCTCATATTGAGAAAATAATTAAGGAAGCGTTTGCGGTCGCAAAAGAGAGAAATGTCGCGGTGTACTTTACCTTCTACAGCTTCACTCGCTGGCCAGCGCAAATGTGGAATTGGTATGATCCTGCGCAGCCTGGTTACAATTCCGATAACAAAAAGAATGTCGAGTGGACTGACTGGAGCGGGACGCCCACCAAGAACAGGTACTCTCTGCAGGAAGGGGAGACACGCATGGCGCCCGTCATGTGCTACAACAGCCCCACGGTATTGTCCGAAGTGTCGTACATACTTTCAAAAGTAGTCGGGCCGGCCATACTACGGAGCATCGCTGATTTGAAGAGTGCTGGCAAGGAAGACCTCTTTGGCGGCATTACGCTCTCGGAAGAACTATCGCTCGATGACTATTCTGGCATCGACAAGCTCAATCCGACACTGGGAGCGATGATGACGAAAGATGGTGCGCTGAAGGCACGTCTCGGGTACTGCGCGCTTACGAATCTCGGGTATTCGCAGACAAATCCGCCAGCGAGTTATTCTGACGCTTTGGCAAAGGTGAATCAAGATTACGCTGCCTACTGGGGCAAACAGCTTATCGAGGCAGGCATCTCCAAAAGTAAGCTCTACACGCACGTAGCTCCCGCAACGGAAGCGGCGTACTTGCAATATACCAACGCGCCGATCGATACGGCGTTTAATGAATACTCAAATCCGGGATGGACGACATATATTGCAGGCCCGCTGACTAAGGGTCTCGATGTGCTCTACAAAGCGCTTGCCGAGCACGGCAACCCAACGTGGGGCTCCACTGAATCGAGCCCGACCAACATAATGGGCACGCGAGTTATGCCAGAAACATTCCTTGCGTGGCACTATAACCACGGTGCCACACTCATTGTCATGAATGCGGCGGATTCAAGCGGCGGCGGGCAGCTTCTTGGCAAGGATATGTGGTCGTCACAGTCGGTGGCTGCGTACAAAAAGTTCCTTGCGGGGTGGCAGTTGGAAGAATAGGAACCCAAAACGGGACTTTCAGCCTCCAGTAAAAATGCTAGCGATTAAGCAAAGTTACAATGTAAAGATATCAAGAAAAGGAGTCGACTCCATCCACAGCCAGCTATGCAGGATGTAATAACGTGCTATCGTTTAGTGGCATGATGATGCTACGTATCCATTACATATCGGCGGCTCTGGTGGTAGCCGTGTTTCTTGTACCCGTGCTTGCCAAAGCCCAAGCAGTATCTTTCGCATCTACCCCGCAAAATTGTGTCATTCCGACGGGGGAAGACACATGTTCAGTTACGTTGTCGTGGACGACCGACAACACTTCGAGCGCGAGTGTATGGGTACACCATATCGGACTTACCGATAATGCAGGTCCCGTCGCATGGGAGCCCGATTTCACGAGTGTGACAGTCCCATGGATCACCGGTCCCGGCTATGTGTTTGATCTGCACTCTACCTACGAAGTATCGTCGCCAATATTAGAATCTCTGGCCGTTGCCGGCACCGCTTCCGTCCCATCCATCCCAAAAAGGGGAATGACATTACCAGCTACTCGAACATCGTCCGCGTCCGCGTCATCAATTGACAGCTTTGCAGTCTCTGCCGCCAACATCACGTTCCCTTCAACGCCACAATTCTACAGCCCCGATATTATGTATGACGGCGGAGTTTACAAAATGTGGACGACCGCCGGAGACCGGGTTCGTTACTATACTTCTCAAGATGGGATTACATGGACAGGTGGCCAGACCGTTTTTTCCGCGCAGCCGGGAACGTGGGAAGACAATGGCGCACCCTTTGAAGGATATCAAGGAGGAATATCTGATCCGCGTGTAATAAAAAACGTTACGCCTGGCTGGATATATACGATGTACTACACAGCAGGAGCGGATCCCAATACTTCAACAAAAGGTGGCATGGGCGTCGCATTCTCAAATGACGGGATGAACTGGACCCGCTGGTCAGGCAATCCTCTAAAAAGTTATCCCAAGGGGCACACATTTGTGATGCAAAATTTGCTCATCAATGACAAGCATTATTTGTATTATCTGGGTGGCGGCAGCGCTACTCAAGCGCCGGATTTGCGCGTCATGGAAGATCTTGGCAACGGAGTCTCATTTACGGACGAAAAAATACTGCCTTTCAACGATTTCTACCCGCTCCTTTACGACCCTCAAACCAATACATGTTGGCTCGGTCAAAATCAGTATTCAGACGGTGTGACCTCCGGCCCTACATCCATAGACATATTTATCGGCAGTAACTGCTTTACAACAAAGGGTGTTAAAATTGCGACAATCTCAAGCGCAGACACGGGGAATGTTACTAATTTTGGCGCATATCCCAAAGAGGTAACCTCTGGAGAAGTTGGGCGTTCTTCAGTACAAGCGGAAGGCGTGCAGCTGTTCTTCTCTTCGGGCAATGAATGGGGTAATTGGCAACCAAAAAGCGTCTTCGTGCGCAAAGACATGTCATCCTCCACACCCGTTGTTACTCCACCCGCTGTCCCGCCGATCCCTACAGCAGCGACAAGTTCCTCGCCGACAGCGCGTGCCTGCCTACAAATCACCCGGAATCTCTCCATTGGTTCACGCGGGGCTGATGTTATGCGATTGCAGCAATACCTAATTTCTCAAAAGTTTCTCGCTTCCGGCAACAACACTGGCTACTTCGGCAACCTTACGCAGGCAGCAGTACAGGGAGCTCAGCGCAGAGAAGGGATCGTCTCATACGGCACACCAACAACGACGGGCTACGGCACTGTCGGCCCACGGACACGGGCCGCGCTCGCGCGCTGCAATTGACCCCCGCTAACTTTATCGTCATGAATGCAGCGTACTCAAGTGGTGGCGGGCAGCTGCTTGGCAAGGATATGTGGTCGTCGAAGGCTCTGGCTGCGTACAAAAAATTCCTCGCGGGGTGGGAGCTGGAAGAGTAAATCATTTCCTTTTCGCGGACGCACTTCTTCACAGCCATGAATGTGATTTTATAGTGTGATTAGCATATAGTTACCCCATGCCACCGCTAGAGCCCCAAAAAGGAGACATTGCGTCGCAATCTACGCTAAATACTCCAATAGAAAAAAGCAATTCCAAGCTGTACCTGATTGGCACAATTGCTTTCGCCCCCCTACTTTTTGTTGGAATTGCCTTTGTCCTGTACCAGCCATCTTTTAATCAAGATTTGTTCGAAAATAAAAGTGGGTCAGATTTAGTTTTAGCCACAAGCACGGGCCTTGAAAATCTTGAGGAACTAAAAACAGTTGACGAGTCAATTGTCGAAATCGTGCGCAATGATGCGAGCAATGTTAGCGGGGGAATCCCTTCGGGAGTGAATGTCAGCGAATGGTTTATAAAAAATGAAAAAGGTGTCTATCTAATATATCCCGATGAAAAACTCAGTTTCTTAGTGGAGGGGGTTGATGCCAACTCTTTTTCCTATCTGGAAGGCGGATTCTATAAGGATAAGACAGGAATATATTACTTGAGCATACGAGAAGGTTTGACGTTGGTTTTAGAAAAACTCGTTGGTATAGACCCTACGACTTTTGAAGTTTTCAAATCGAGCTCTTTCATAAAGGATAATAATGGAATACATTTATACAATCGAGTTGGAACGCTGGTCTTGCTTCCTGATTTAGACCAAACGACTTTTCAGATAGTAAACACGGTATACGCCAAAGACAAAAACGGGACATACGCTCTAAAAACAGTCAATCAGGGGCAGAGGACGGGATTATATGTGTACAAAATGCTTGGCGCCGACAATACCACGCTTCAACTGATAGAAGCACAAGGAGATTATCTAAGAGATCGGATTGCAAAAGATTCTCGATCCGTCTATTACGCTGGTGCAAAAATACCGTTGGCAGACCCCAATTCTTTTCAAATTTTAAATGAATATTTCGTTTACGACGGGATGTATGTCTACGCGGTAGTGCCCGACAACAGCGCTTCTGGGTATGATCAATTAGTGTTGTTGAAAGGGGTCGAAGCAAAAAACTTTAAACTACTACATGATTTCTATGCCACAGATGGTGTGCGTGTATTTGTAAAATATCATGCAGATGCAGTGCGCGGAGCAGATCCCGAGACATTTGAACCATATAAAGATCAGTGGGGAGCTGATGCACGAGACGCTAACCACATTTACAGCGATGGTAAAATAATTCTGTACCCATCTTCTATTTCTGATGCCAATTTCAAGACATGGGAAGGCGAAGCTGTGGCGTTGCGAGAGGATGAATCCAACATCAATGATACGTTCCATGCTTATGTTACGGATGGTCTATACGTTTATTATTCAGGACGGAATGGTGCGTACGGAAATACGTGCCAAAAAGAGTCCGCCTCTTGTCTTGTTGAACTTGTTGAAGGGGCCGACCCTGCAACTTTTCAGAGAGTAGGAGAAACAGACTATTGGAAGGATAAAAACAGGATGTACCTCAAGGGCGAGAAGACCCAATAAGAATTCCAAAAAATTCGTAACCAAAGTGAAATTTTTCAGTTCACTTTTTAGCGTATAATTGCTCCATGCCCCCGCAACAAAACACCCCAACGCCTCCTTTCAACACTCCTCCGGTGTCTCCGTTTGTTACACCTCCGCCACGTCGAAAAAAGTGGCCGTTTATTGTCGGCGGTGTTTTGGTCCTGCTTGCAGCGGTTGTCTTTGTCCTTACTCAAGCCAATTCTCCAAACGAACAAGACCCATCCGTCCCGACTCTTTCTAGCGAGACCACAATTTCAATTCCCGCCGGTGATGTTTTCATCGATTACATTCCTCGTATAGGCGAAGCCAACGCTGGAGGTGGAATTCATAGGGACGCATTAGGGAACATCGATGTAATTCCCCGTTTATATGAGCGGCGTTTGCGTGGGAAATACGCAATGGGCGATAGACTATTTTTGGTGGGCTCCGATAAAATTCTTGTTTATGACACGGCCACCAAAAAGATAGTTTCGCAGAATGACCCAGCTGTCATCGATTGTGCGTATTCTTCGGCGCGATATAGTCACTGGCTTTTTGTGGCGTGCAATAGTGATATGCGAGGAGCAGAACAAACAGGAAATTTCGGGAAAATATACCGCATTGACTTGAATACGAACAAAGTTGATAAGATTTATACCCCTGGTAATACGCGTGATATTTTGTATTCGTCCAACGCGGTAGGCGACCCCCTTCCCCCCTCTACGGGAGAGTGGGTCAACATTTCACTTCTTGTGAACGAAAGCGGGCTTTGGATGGCTAATTCGTACGGAGTTTTTAGATTTAATTTGGAGCAGGGGGGCGGAGCATTCTATCCTGCCAGCAAACTTGGATACACTGCGAAACAACGCCCCGGGTATATTTATGAGGAAAATGGTGGAGTTAAAGTGACAACCGAATTCACCGGTGGGATTAATGGTATTTCCGAATATGATCCGATGACTAATACATGGGAATTTGTCCAATATGCGACAGGCGAGTTCGACCGTGTTTATATGAAATTACTGGGGAAAGATGGTGAACTGCCCTCTTTCTTACCGCATTTTTCTACTCTCTCTAATCCTCTGGAGGGCGGGAGATATTATCTGACTGAAAGAAATGCTATGTACGTTATCCCGCGCGGTAAGATGCCGGAATTATTTGTGAGAACAAACCAACCACTTGAGCATAGTGGCAATCTATTTGTTGGCCCGGATGAGGATAATGCCGCTCTCTTTTTCAAACAAATGGAAGGCGAAGACACCTATGGTCCTTTTAGGGTACTGACCGTTAATTTAAAAACCGGCGTTGTTGAGAATCTCGCTTTATCAACCCAACAAACGCAAGAGGTTGAAGATTTTTTTGTAAGGGCAGGAGCGGACCATTTTGGCACCATAGAAGATGCCGTACCATGGAATGTAGCTAGTTATTCTGACCATATAGAGATTACGCGCTCTTCCTCTCGCGATGTTCTCAGAGTCTATTTTAATCCAGCGAAAATCGTTGTCGCTCTTAGCGACGGGATGGACTAACCCATCTCGGTTTCCCTAGGCAGAAGACAGCGCTGATCGAAATTTTGTATCTATGCATCCCACACGGTGGTGGTTTACACGACCGTGAACGCATGCGACTATGGAGAATAACAACATGCCTCCGCAACAAAACACCCCAACATCTCCTTCGCCTCCTTTCAATACTCCTCCCGCGCCTCCTATGACACCCGCACCAGCCGCTATGCCGCCGGCTCCTCGGCCGCGCAAAAAGTGGCCGCTCATCATTGGTGGCCTCGCTGTTTTCCTCGTTGTCGCTCTCGTTTTTATCGGTATGCGCTCTGCGGGCACTCCCGCCTCCGATAGTTCTGATTTCAAGGGCGTGGCATCCACGCCGCCGGAAGCGCCACAGCAAGTACAATATCTCACGTTCCAACTCTTCACCGACACACTCGACTCTGATGCGCTGAAGGCGGCCCTTCCGGCGGCATCCAAAAGCGTAGATGCGAGCGTAGGCGACATGGTAGCTGCCATCGGCGCGACGGGGACCGCTGAGAGGAAACTCGGTTTTGTCGTTGGCCCGCTTGCGTTTGATACCCCCGATCAGGAAGTGCGGCAGCGGATTCGTGACGCATTCGCAACTGCGCTGAAGCACGATGTCGCGGTCGGCTTCCACATTGACGACTCGATGTTCTGGGCTCGTCTCTCGGCACTCAATAAGCCCGAGAATGTGGAATGGCTCGATTGGAACAAAACGCCAAACACCGGAAGACGACTCGACTGGTCTGCAACACCAATCAAGATAATGCCACAGCTGTGTTTCAATAGCCCAGCAGTGGTGCAGGCAGTCAAGGGGCGTGCGACATTGGTGGGAGAAGAGGTCGCGCGAGGAATCGAATTATTGAAACACGCCGGCAAAGAGGACCTCTTCGCCGGCGTGATAGCCGGATGGGAGACCCAGATGGGTCGCGATTTTGATACGAGCAAGTATCTTGGGTACTGTGCACTAACCAACAAAGGGTACAGTGCCTCGAAACCGCCTGCAGATATTGATGTGGCGCGTGCAGACATTGTCAGAGAATTTATCGATCTCTGGACGAGCTCGCTCGCTTCAGCTGGCGTGCCTGCTGAAAAAATGTATTCGCACATCGCGTTCATGTCGAAGCAAAATTTCGATTCGCAACATGTCGCTGGCCCCTATATCCAACAGGTGAACTTCACTCCTCCCTCGGTTGCTTTTGGTCCGCATCACCATCCGGGATTCAGCACGTATCCGGAAATAGGCCACCTCGAGCAACTGCAAGCAGAGCGGGAAAAGAATACGAATCCCCCCTGGGCGTCCGCAGAAGGAACCGCGCTCGATCCTGCGCAGATTGCTTTTTCATCCGGGGGTTCGATGGAGGCGTATCTTGGCGATCTCTTCAATCACGGCGCGACGCTCGTCAACATATTCGGCTGGGGAGTGGGCGCGAGCGACAATCCATTTCGCAAGGTTGCCGAAGGGTCCGCGGCGATTAAGGCGTATCAGAAATTCCTCAGTGGCGGGACACTGATAGAGGGGGTGCTACAGAGCACCGGCCCGTCGCCCGCTGACCTGTTGCAGCAGAAAATGGCTGCTATACAAGCGCGGGCGCCTCAATGGGTCAAGGGCAATGCCGGGCGAGAGGCACAGCTGCAGTCGCTCATCGCCGAGCTTGAAGAAGCCGCCAACAGCGGCGACATAACTACCGCGCTGAGTGTTGCAGATCAAATACGCGCCCTCATTGGCGCCAAGTAGAGGTTGTGATCGGAATCTGGTACCCGAGAATCCCCACATGGCGGCGCTGGAGCTCATTTAAAAGTGGTACCGTGAGCAAATTTGAATTTCCGGTTTCCGTGCTGTTTTTGAATAATGAATAATTCCTTCTTGAGCTTCTCAAGTTTCTCGATGAGGCGCAA
>Ga0209542_10012746_pt1 | contig 14632 bp, 13 predicted proteins | sample RifCSPhighO2_01_FD_184028 | JGI IMG/M metagenome (GOLD analysis project Ga0209542, IMG submission 184028) | Soil microbial communities from Rifle, Colorado - Rifle CSP2_plank highO2_0.1 (SPAdes) (version 2) | ecosystem: Environmental > Terrestrial > Deep subsurface > Rock core/Sediment ...
CTTGATACTGCAATACCAACTCCTGTTGATATAGCCATATCTCTAGTTACCGCCAAAGCTCCTGCAGAGGCGAGTGACCCTGTTAAACAAAATACCGATGCGCGTCTGCTGGCTCTCATTGCATCTACATTCACAGTATCTCCATATCTCCTGGCTATATTGGCTCGGGTTTCATCAAGGGCCATATTTATTGCACCTCCCATACCAAAAAAAGTACATCCCATAAGGTAGAGTGCCTGTTCACCGGACATGCCACTTAGTAAAGCTGCAAATCCCGTACCAACGATTGCAACTGGCACAACTACAGCTGTTTGAATCAATTCACGACCTTCAACTAAACCGGGTCTAATCTCTTTGCTCATATTGCATATTATAGGATAATTTTACTGCTTTGTCAATTTAACGGGTAGGTATTCTGGATTTAATGTTCAACCCGGCCGGTGAAGCCTGTGTGAGATTAAGATGAAGCCACCGGTTTAAATATTAATTCTTTGATAGCATCTGTATAAATTTTATCAACATTCACCACCCAATCTTGTAAATATTTTCTTAGCGGATCCTTGTGGTCTAATTTTCCCCGTCTTATATGCTGCAAACAGGCCAGAGTTATTGTTTCAATTCTAGCCCAAAAAAGCTTAAGTTTTTCATCATCTTTCATCTTCTTAATCTTCTTCCCTTCTTTCATGAGCAGCTTGAAATCTTTTTCGTACTCCCCAAACCGCATATTAATCAACTCTTTCCAGATATCAATAAACTTTTTTTCAATTTTTAAATCCTCATACAGGGAGATAAAACCTTTTTTCAAAGCCGGCTTAAGTTGCTCAACCAAAGTTTTTTCCTCCTGGTCTTTAAGCTGGGAGGATAAATTCTCAAGGTAAAGATAGAATAAGCCAAGGAATGAGACTTCCAGTTCATTAAAAATCCGGTCCTGCTCGGTCTGAGAGATTTTGTCAAAATCGATCAGCTTCCTAAATTCCTCCTTTTGCCAAAGCATAAAAGAAACTTTAGCTACAACATTAGCCAAAACCTGTCCTAATCTGTTTAAAACTTCCTCCGGAATCATTTTTTATAAACTACCCCTCTATGATCTGCTTTGAGAATGTTAGCAATTTTATCTTTCCAGTCTATCTTGTAAATGATTCTATAAACACTGACATGATAAGAATATTTGTGTTTTAACTCATCTTCCAACGGCTTGCCTATTAAAGGATCCTCTTTGATTTCATTGAAGATTTCCTTTATAGACTGAATATGATGTTTTCTGGAGATCAGTTTAAGATTCTTCAAAGCTTTTGGAGCAATAATCAATTTAAACATTAGTCTTCCCAGCCAAGATCTTTTTTAGCCTGCTCCCAAGGGATACCTTTACCTTGTTCAATTTCTTTCTCAGCTTCTTTAAGTTCTTTCATTAACTTTTTATCTGACATAATTTCCAAAGTCTCTCTTAAAGATTCATATTCATCAATTGATAATAAGATAGCAGCGGGAGTACCTTTAACTGTAATAATGTACTCATCCAGTTTTTTCTTAGCATTATCCACAAGTGTTGGTAAATTAATTCTGGCTTCAGTAATTGGAAGTGTTCTGGTCATGAATCAATAATACAGAATTCTGTACAGAAAGACAATAAGAAAATTTAAGATCAAATTTTGAGGCTATTTTGGTTACAAAAATACGCTATAGCTTAGTATTGTAACCATTTCCAACTAATGCTAGTAAGAAGAAAGCTGATCAAACACTAGTTTGATCCTAACCGTTTTATTCCCTCAATAGCCCTAAAATTAGAAGCTAATCTGCCTGTTAAATCTGCTAATTGCGAGAGCCAACCATTCTTTATTGCCTCCGGATCAGCCCATTTAAATGCGTGAACTGCTCTAAGATATGCTTCACAACCACTCTCATCCAAACCTATGCCTGTTTTCTTCCAAGACCAAGGTCCTTGTGGTGCTGTTTGGCTTGCTGTTTGATACCTATCTGCGGCTAGCAAAGCGGTCAAAGTTTGGCTTCTTTCAACTGAAGATCGATCTAATTCAATGCTGGTTTGCTCTGAAATATCTACCAATAAATAAGCAGACTGTACTCTGCCGTGTATGTGATGACTCCAAAAACTAGCAGGGCTTACCCCTTGAGCAAGCTTTATTTGTTCCTCATCAGAATCAGCTACAATATCTGGAAGGTTAAATCTGGGTAAACTTCTAGGAACTTGACGAGTTAAAGCTATTAAATCGATATTAATACCAGGAATTTCTCTCCTTAAAGCCGCTAACCTCCGCCTTGGTTCATATCTTTGGAACTCATTATAAACTGCACCAGCTGACCTGCCGAATAAATCTACTAAAGCACATTCTGCATCCCATAAATCAACATCCTCAACCCCACGACTTCTTTGAGACTGGTATTCTTCCAATGCCTTCCCTGCTTCAAATCGGCTGGGAGATTCATCAGGCCCATGCCATATCTGATCAATGACCATCGCTGCACACAGTCCTTGCGTCCTCTCCCTGAGTATTCCGGTAAGATTGACCGGAGGGGAGAACCCTCTCGCAGCTTCAAAAAATTCTCCAGCCATAAGTAGGAATTATATGATCTTAATATAAAAAGTCAACTTATAGTTTAGTGTTCAACGCGGCCGGTGAAGCCTGAAGCGGCGACTACCTTTTGGGTAATCTGGGAGGGGACAGGTTCATAGTGGGATGGTTCAATGTAAGCTGTAGCCCGGCCCTGGGACATCGATCGGATAGCTGTAATGTAACCGCCAAGTTCTGCCAGCGGCACTAAAGCGTTGATGATCGTGGCATTTCCCCGTTTTTCCGTTCCCTGGATCTGGGCCCGTTTAGAAGATAAGTCACCGATTAAATCCCCCATGAATTCATCCGGAGCCGAAACCTCGACCTTCATAATCGGCTCAAGCAAAATTAATCCCGCTTTAGCTGCAGCTTCGGATAACCCTAACGACCCGGCGATCTTAAATGCCATTTCCGATGAATCAACATCATGGAAAGATCCGTCATAAACCGTAACTTTGATATCCACCACCGGAAAGCCGGCCAATATTCCGGTGTCTTCTTTTTCAATGACACCTTTTTCGATAGGTGCAATAAATTCTCTCGGGATCGCGCCGCCAACAATTTCCGAAACAAACTCACGACCCTGACCCCTTTCAAGCGGCTCAATTCTAAGCAGACAATGGCCGTATTGGCCGCGTCCTCCGGTTTGACGGATGTATTTACCCTCTCCTGTGGCAGACTGGGTAATTGTCTCTTTGTAAGCAACCTGCGGTTCGCCGACGTTAGCTTCAACTTTAAACTCCCGCTTCATCCGGTCGACAATAATTTCCAGATGAAGCTCACCCATTCCGGAAATGATTGTTTGTCCGGTTTCCGGGTTGGATTTAACCCGGAAGGTCGGATCTTCCTCAGCTAATCTTTGTAAAGCCAGACCTAATTTTTCCTGGTCGGATTTGGTTTTAGGTTCAATAGCCAGCGAAATAACCGGTTCGGCAAAGTTGATCGATTCCAATACCAAAGGATTCCCCTCATCAACAATTGAATCTCCGGTGATTGTATCTTTAAGGCCGACTACGGCGACAATTTCCCCGGCATAGGCTTCGTCGATTTCTTCACGATCGTTGGCGTGCATTAAAAGCACCCGGCCCACCCGTTCTTTGATTTGTTTGGTTGAATTGTAAATCGTGCTTCCCGCCTTTAAAGTCCCTGAATAAACCCTAACGTAAGTTAACCGTCCAACGTGCGGATCAATCTGGATTTTAAATGCCAGTGCCCCAAGAGGCGCATCTTTAGTGTTGGATTGGGAAATTTCCTCACCTGTCTGAATATTTTTACCCTTAACTGCCGGGATATCCAAAGGTGAAGGTAAAAATTCCATTACGGCATCAAGCATGGGTTGGACGCCTTTATTCCTAAGAGAAGATCCGGCCATAACCGGAACGATCTGTTTGGTAATGACGGCTTTTCTTAAAGCTATTTTAAGTTCTTCAATCGAAATCTCTTCACCGTTTAGGAATTTCTCCATTAACACTTCATCCGTAGCCGCAATTTCTTCGACCAGTTTTTCCCGGTGCTTTTTTACCTCATCAAGCATGTCGGCCGGAATTTCCCGTTCCTCAAATTTGGCTCCCGTTTCATCACCTAACCACACCCAGGCTTTTTGGGTCAACAAATCAACAATGCCTTTAAAATCATTCTCCGAACCGATCGGTAAATTATAAGGAAGGGCGTTAGCGCCTAAACGGTCACGGGCGGACTGGATAGTGCCCAAAAAGTCAGCACCCAAAACATCCATTTTGTTGGAAAAAGCGATCAAAGGCACACCGTATTTATCAGCCTGTCTCCAGACAGTTTCGGTTTGGGATTGAACTCCGGAAGCCGAATCTAAAACAATTACTCCCCCGTCTAAAACCCGCAAGGAGCGCTCAACTTCAACTGTAAAATCAACGTGTCCGGGAGTATCAATTAAATTGATCCGGAATTCCTGATCCTTGTAGGGACCGCTTTTGGGAGTCCAGAAAGTTGTGACCGCCGCCGAAACAATCGTAATACCGCGCTCACGCTCCTGATCCATCCAATCGGTGGTGGTCGTCCCCTCGTCGATATCACCGATTTTGTAGGTACGTCCGGTGTAAAAAAGAATACGTTCGGTTGTGGTGGTTTTACCCGCATCAATGTGGGCAATGATTCCGATATTTCTAATGAGCCCTAAAGGAAAATCTCTTTTGGTTTTGGTTGTAACAGCCATAGCGAGATATTTTATACCAATCGTTGCTAATTTTGCAAACATTGATTGCCAAAATTAGCTTACGAGTGGTTACACTCGCAGCGAATTTATTCGTAAGTAGTGTAATCTGAAGCTGAAATAAATACAAGGGATAAGGAACAAAAATTACCTCTTTGGAACAGACCATTGACTGAGGGGCTTATTTAAATGCCTAGATCTTACTTCTAGGTCAATTAATTTAATCCCCCGAGGGTTGCCGGGTTTAATATCCTCATAGTGATAGTTCCTAGACATTCTTTGCTCCCCTGAAAGTTTGTCCGTATAAGGTGTTTCTGTCCAAACAACTTTTGCTCCTGTTACAATAGCGTTACTTGCAGGATCTGCATCATCGATAACTATCCCCGCTCTTCTTAAATTTTTAATACGAACTCTATAATTATCTCTTTTTATTCTATTTTCATCTTCTTCGGGGGTCATATCAGCTGGTTTGAGTCTCCCAGCCATAATATCCCAATCTCGTTGTTCATCTTGAGATACCGGGTAAGCAACATATTCCGCTCCCCCGACTTGTTGCGGAATCCCTTCAATATGTGGAATCATAAAAGCAGCAGGCTTACCTCTATAAGTAAATACTCCAATTGGTGCATCAACCAATTCAGGATCGAGATAGTGAGCAACATTCATTCCGGCCGCTTGCCGAACAATAAATCCCTCGTAGAGTCCATCATCTTCCCATTCAGGTAATTTACCATAGCTTTCTAGCTGCTCGGGAGAGGTTGGTCCTAAAACTTTTAAAACCATATCTATGCTGCCTAATCTTATTCTTATAACATTCTCCTTACCCGCAAATGTTTTGATAGCATCCATTTCTTTAATCTCGCCTAACCTTTCTATAAGAGGAAATCCGTTAACTAAAGTATCTAGATTATAATAAGGAATGCCTCCCAGAGCTGCAGGCCTCCTTTGCTCTGCAACCGGATCAGCTTCAAAAAGATCATTAGGAATAAGAGTTAATTTTTCTGATTTTGGAATTAAATTAGCTATAACTTCAGAATCAGCTGAACCTTCTGCCATAAGAGAGTTATTCTGAGTCTACACGGAACTAAGAAGCTTGTGAAGGCTAAGTTTTATTTGCATCCGGGTCCCCGCCTAAATCTTTAATTATTTTTTTGGTTTCACCAATACGGGCCGATAAAACCTCCCCCTGCTCGGTTAACATCTGGTATGCCGCATTTTCAGTTAAATCCCCCATCTGTCCGGCCTCCCCTCTTTGCTCCATTACGGACAGATACTCTTTCTCCAGAGCCGCCAATTTTTCTGTCCACATCTGAATTTTTTGTTGTTTCTGTTGATCGTTTTTCATAGATTTAAACACAAGTACCGGCTTCGCTGAAAACGTAAAAACCCCCTCACTCTCAAGTTCATTGGGGGTAATTATTAAGCTAAATATTAGTCAGGATTTGCTAAAAAGTCAACCAGGCTATAAAATTGCCCAATGGAATTTGAGGTCATAGAGCAAACATATCCGGAGGACTTTAGAAAAGATTTAACCAAAGAGCTGTCCGAACATTTGAACAAACGCGATAGCGTGGTTTTTATTGGTATGCGCCGGGTTGGAATCTCGAATTATTTAAGGTTTTTTCTTTACCATAAAAAACTGAAAGCCAGGTTTACCGGCAAACCAGGCCATCTTTTTATCCCTGTCGATTTAAATGATCTGGTCGAGCGGACAGTTTTTCCTTTTTGGGTTTTAACTTTAAAAAGGATCTCAGATTCAGTTGCCGGTGGGGAATTTGATCCTAAAACTAAAAAATATATCGAAACTTTATTCCTGGATGGAATCCAATCGAAAAGCTTATTCCTGCTAATAGAAAATATCAAAAAAGCTTTAAATAAGATACTCGAGGAGGGGGTTTACCCGACTATCTTCTTTATCCGCTTTGACAGAATATCAGAAGCTGCATCTGCTGAATTTATAGCTAATTTGGAAGGAGTTAAAGATGCAACTAATAACAAATTAGCCTTTGTATTTACTACCTCACGAGGCTTAAACTCCATCTCCCCAAAAGTTTTTTCCCATACTTCATTATCTCTGGCTGAATCCGAAATGTTCCTGGAGCCGGCAGGCAGAGCCGATCTAAAAATAATTTGCGATGCCTATATTAAAAGATTTGGCCTGCATATTTCCGAAGAACTCGAGGCCGAACTAATCAACCTGACCGGAGGATACATCCAATACTTACAGCTGGCTTTAATTGCCTTAAATGAACCGGATACCCATATTAAAAATCCCAAAGACCTACTGGGGTATCTGCTCAGGGACGAGCGGATCAACCTTCAGTCCGAAGAACTTTGGGAGGACTTAAACTCAAGCGAGCAACAAATTTTACTTAAGGTATTGAACAATCAAAAATTAAACGATAAGGATTTAAAGGAAAACAAATATCTTTTGGACTCGGGATTTTTAACCCCAAAATTGAAAATATTTAGCCCGGTTTTTGAAAGTTTCCTCCACATTAAAAACGAGGCAGGGGAGGGGAGTAACGGCAAAATCGAGCTATCTAAAAAAGAGCATTTATTATTTACTTACCTGAAAGAAAACCTGGGAGAAATTTGTGAAAGGGAAGCGATAATCGAAGCTGTCTGGCCGGAAGAGGAGGCGCTCGGAGTATCCGATTGGGCTATCGACCGCCTCGTCGCCCGCTTACGCAAGAAAATAAAGGAAGAGGGCGAATTTGAGATAGTTACCATTAAAACGAGAGGATTCAAATTGATCTCCAAATAATTATTCCAGTTTTTTTAGATAAACAAAAAGCCCCACACGGAGGCCTTTTGTTCAAGTGTACTACTCGTACAATCAAATGATATCATATGTGTTTTTCTGAATCAATTGTTATAGGTTGGATAAGCGGATGGGAATTTGCACCCATGCGGAGCATACGAGTAATACACTCACTGGCATTCAGCCAATACATTCACTTCTCTGTCACCGCTTACTCCAGAACTTAAGCGATAATTCGCTTAGCTGGCTTTTCCGACTCAGCCAATTTCTCTTGAAGAACTTTCAAAAGAGCTTTTGCGTGGTCCTTTGACATACCAATTCGTGCTACTACCGATTGCTGATTGGATGAGCCCATACTTTGTGCAACGTCCATAACAATACCAAATGGCGAAGCAGTCACAAAGACAGAATCAGTGTAAAGAATTGGTTTATCTGCTGGTATCGCAACTTGCAAACCAGGAACTTTTGGCGATTCGGTTAACTGTTTATTATCCATAGTTTTATCCTCCTTTCCTGAAGTATTTCCGGCCACTAGTGGAAATCCCCACAGTTTTCTTAAGTGATCGGATACACCTTGATCTTGGATCGCGTAGGCTTTAATCAATTTGTCTAACGTCTCCTTTGAGGGCTTTTCTCGACCGTGTTCCAGTTTAGAAAAATAGCTACGGTCAATGCTGAGTTCTTTAGATATTTGATCTATTGTTTTTCCAGAAAGCTCACGATAATATTTTAGAGCCCTACCTAATTCTTTGAGATGATTCATACTTGTGAGTTAAATAACCCAGATTTACTCACAATGTACATCACTTAGATATCTCTGTCAATATAGCTATTTATAGGAAATAAAGGGATATTTTTAAGGGATCGCGTGGCTCGGCTCAAATCGATATATTAATAGAAGCGAAAATTTCACAAGACTCTTGTGATTACCAGCGGAAGTGAGAGAAGGCCTTGTTGGCTTCGGCCATGCGCAGGGTATCTTCTTTCTTCTTTGCAGCGTACCCTTTGCCTTCGGCTGCATCCATTAACTCTTGAGCCAGTTTAAGATGAAAACCGTGGAAGTCTTTATTGGATTTGGCACGGGCGCCGGCGATAAGCCACCTGATTGCTAAGGATTCGCGTCTTTCCCCTCTGACCTCGGTCGGAACCTGGTATGAAGCTCCCCCGACTCTCCTGGGGCGGACTTCCATTTTGGGGGAAACATTAACAAGCGCAGTATCCAAAACTACCAGAGGCTTTTTACCGGTTTTTTCTATCTCTTCAAATGCCGAGTAAACCAGGCGCTGGGCGACGGTTTTTTTACCGTCCTGCATTATCCGGTTGATGATTTTGGTTACGATTTTAGACCCGTAAATCGGGTCCGGCTTAACTATTCTTTTTGGCGCTTTACCTGATCTCATAATTAGTTTTTAGCTACAAAGCTATTGAGCAATTGAGCTTGATAGCTTCATCGCTTAATAGCTAATTGCTTAGCTTGCAGCTGCTGTTTTTGGCCCTGCTGCTCCCCCTCCTCCGGCTTTCTGGCCGTATTTACTCCTGGAAGTTTTCCTCTTAGCAACTCCCGATAAATCAAATTTACCCCGGACTAAATGGTACTTCACTCCGGCCAAGTCTTTAACCCGGCCTCCCCTAACCAGCACAATGCCGTGTTCAGCCAAATCATGTCCTTCTCCCATGATATAAGCCGTTACTTCGGCCCGGTTCGATAATCTGACTCTGGCAACTTTCCTCAAAGCCGAATTCGGTTTCCTCGGGGTCATTGTTTTAACTAAGGTGACAACCCCCCTCTTTTGAGGGTTAAAAGTAGTTGTATATTTTCTGTCTTTGGCGTTATAAGAACGGCGCAGCAAAGTAGCCTTGACCTTTTTGGTCCGGTGTACTCTCCCTTTTCTGACTAATTGATTAATAGTTGGCATAATAAAGCTAAATCAAAATTCAAAAGGCAAAGGTCAAAAATACAACTTAAAAGTGAAAAGTAAATAAAACTTTTAAATTTTTAATTGTAATTTTGCATTTTGACTTTTAACTTTTGAATTTATGAAGATTACAGAAGTATTAACAAAAATACTAAAGGTTCTTCATCCAGCCTTTCGGCCGATTACTCTAATTCGTCATCCGCCAGCCGGCGGAGCCGAACCAGTTACTGCCCTAATTCCTGACCTGCCCGTTCCGGACTGGTAGGAATAAGCCGGCCAATAATAACATTTTCTTTCAGTCCGATCAACTTATCGACCTTACCCTGGCTGGCGGCATCGGAAAGAACAGTTGTTGTCTCAACGAATGAAGCAGCCGACAGGAAGCTTTCGGTTTGCAGAGATGCCCGGGTTATACCCAAAACAATAACTCCGGCTGTTGAAGGCTCTCCGCCCTCGGCCAGGACTCTGGTGTTTTCTTCCTCGAAACGGGTCTTATTAACAACTTCACCCGGCAACAATACGGTATCGCCCTGGGATTCAACTCTGACTTTATCACTCATCTTGCGGACGATAATTTCAAAATGTTTCTCATTGATATGGACGCCCTGGGATTCATAAACTTCTTTGGCGGCATCAACAATATACCTTTGAGCCTCTTTCAATCCCTTAACACGCAGGACTTCTTTAATATCCAAGTGTCCCGAAGCCAGCTGGGTTCCGGCCGAAATTAACTGACCGTCCTCCACCAAAAGCTCGGCTGTAACCGGCACAACATATTCTCTCTCCTCGTGTGGTTTGGTAGTAGTTCTGACCCTGATTACCCGGCCGGTCTCGGTGTTGGAAATGGTAATTTTTCCGGCAATTTCCGAAATCGGGCTGGTTGATTTTGGTGTTCTGGCCTCAAAAAGTTCTTCAACACGGGGAAGACCCTGAGTAATATCGATACCGACAACTCCTCCGGAGTGGAAAGTACGCATCGTTAGCTGTGTACCGGGCTCACCGATAGCCTGAGCCGCCACAACCCCGACCGGAGTACCTAACCCTACCGGCTTCCTTGAAGACAAATCAAGGCCGTAGCAGGAGCCGCAAATTCCGTATTTGGCTTCACAGGTAAGAGGAGCACGGACTAAAACTTCGGCAACTTCACTCTTAAAAATCGCTTCAACTTCAGCCTCTTCAAGATAAATACCATCAGGCAGAATTTGTTTTTTGGTTTTCGGATCAACAACTTTACCTAAAAGCTTGCGGCCCAAAAATCTGGTCGAGTTTGAAGCGGCATTATCATGAATGACTTCAACCGGAAAACCGTTAGTGGTTCCACAATCTTCAATCCTGACGATCATATCGTGGGAAACATCAACCAGCCTTCTGGTTAAGTAACCGGCATCTGCTGTTCTGATAGCACGGTCGGCAACTCCTTTTCTGGCACCCCTACAGGAAGTGAAGTACTCAAACACGCCTAATCCTTCACGGTAGTTTGACTTAGTCGGCAGTTCCACGATTTTACCGGTCGGGTCAACCGAAAATCCTCTCATTCCGGCAACCTGAGCGATTTGGGCGGTAGTAGCACGGGCTCCTCCCGATTGCATAATAACCTGGATCGGCGAATCTGCCGGAATGGCTGCAAATGTTTTCCTGACAATTTCATCTCCGATTCTGGTCCAGACTTCCTGGGCTAAGGCTCTCTTTTCTTCATTAGTGATAATGCCCTTTTTCAAATTCACTTCTATTCCGGCAATTTCCTTGTCACCCTGGGCAATTAAAGAAGCTTTCTCGGGAATAATTTTATTGTCAAAAATACCGACGGACAGCCCGGAAATTGTTGCTCCCCAAAAACCGAATTCTTTAATCCCGTCGATTAATTGGGCCACCTCATCTTTAGAGAAAGCTTTAAAAGCAATCATGATGATCCTTGATATACCCGAAGCGTTGATAGTTTCATTAATGAACCTTAATGATTCAGGTAAGTAATTATTAAAAATTATTCTTCCGACGGTTGTTTCGATAACAGCATCGCCGATTTTGGCTTTAATCAGGGCACGCAAGTCGAGGTTTCCGGTTTGGAAAGCAAATTCGGCTTCTTCTTTGGAATAAACTTTGTCGTTTGGCTCTATGGTTTTATCAATTGAAGTCACAAAATATGATCCGAGAGCCATTTCACGGTTAGGAACGTTAATAGGTGAGGAATTGGCCGGGCGCAAAATATTTTCTTTAGCCATCATTAAGTTTTTGGCTTCTTCTTTAGCTTTTTCAGACAAAGGTACGTGAACCGCCATTTGGTCTCCGTCAAAATCGGCGTTAAATCCGGCACAAATACAAGGGTGGATCTGGATGGCGTTTCCGTCAATTAAGATCGGGAAGAATGCCTGGATACCCAATCTGTGCAAAGTCGGTGCACGGTTGATCAGAACCGGGTGATCTTTAATAACTTCTTCCAAAATATCCCAAACTTCCGGAGGCCGGAATTCCAAAACATTTTTAGCTCCCTTAACGTTAGATGCCAGGCCTCTGGAGATAATTTCCCTCAAAACGAACGGCTTAAACATTTCAAGAGCCATCTCTTTTGGCAATCCAACCTGGGATAATTTTAATTTAGGACCGACGATAATAACCGAACGTCCGGAGTAATCCACCCTTTTTCCGAGCAAATTCTGCCTGAATCTTCCCTGTTTTCCTCTTAACATCTCGGAAAGTGATCTTAACTGGTGAGTTCCGGCTCTTCTGGTTGTTCTGGAGGAGGAATCAATCAGCGAATCCACTGCTTCCTGGAGCATTCTTTTTTCATTTCTTAAGATGATTTCGGGAGCACCGAGATCGATCAGTCTCTTCAAACGGTTATTTCTGTTGATGACTCTCCTGTAAAGATCGTTTAAGTCGGAAGTTGCAAATCTTCCTCCGGGTAATTGCACCATCGGACGCAAATCGGGTGGAAGAACAGGCAATATTGTCAAAACCATTGATGCGGGAGAAATTGTTGATTTTCTCATTCCCTCAACCAGTCTTAATCTTTTAGTGGCTTTGATATGGCGCTGGCCTGAAGATTTTGAAACTTCCACCCTAAGTTCTGAAGCTAATTTATCGAGGTCAATCTTATTTAATACTTCAAGCAATGCTTCGGCACCCATTTTAACTTCAAGAAATTCGGCAACTCCATACTCATCCAATTTAAAATACTCATCTTCTGAGAGAAGTTTCATCGGATTAATGTTTTTAACCAGTTCGGAAACTGTTTTGTAGATTTCTTCCAGCTGGGCGAGTTCTACCTGGTTTGCTTCTTTAAGCTGGGCAATTTTTCTTCTGGATTCAATCCGGGTTTCGGCCGCCTGAAGTTCGAATTTTTCATCATTGCCGATCTTCTTTTTTACTTCTTTCAGCTCCTTTTCCACAGTCTCTTCAGCTTCTTTGATGGTTTTTTCCAAAGCCTCTTTGGAAGCTGCCTGTTTTTCTTCGAGCTGTTTGGCTAACTTTTCAATCGCTTCCGCTTTTTTGTCGGCATCAATCCCGGTGACCAGGTATGAAGCAAAGTAAATAATTGCCTCAAGATTCTTCATAGTCAAATCAAGAATCAAAGATAATTTGCTCGGTGCGCCTTTGACAAACCAGATGTGGGCAACAGGGGAGGCGAGAGTAATATGACCCATTCTCTCCCGTCTGACTTTGGATTGGGTAACTTCAACTCCGCATTTATCACAGATTACTCCGCGGTATCTGATTCTTTTGTATTTTCCGCAGTAACATTCCCAGTCTTTTGTCGGGCCGAAAATGTTTTCGGCAAATAATCCGTCTTTTTCGGCTTTTAGGGTCCGGTAGTTAATCGTTTCCGGCCGGGTAATTTCACCAAACGACCAGCTCCTGATTACCTCAGGCGAAGCTATTGCTACTTTAAGTTGATCAAAATCAAGTAAATTATTCATTATCTTTGTGTTTCCCCTCTTAACCTTTTGCCAAAACCAAAATCTCTCGGACTTAAACCCATTTCTGCCTGTAAAGCTTCCACACCAGCAAGCAGGCCTTTTCCTTTAAGAAAACTTCTGACTGGGTCTGTTTCTTCCCCTCTTCTTTTTAGATCCATCTCATCTAATCTTCTCCTCATTTTTACCATTTCCGGAGTAGGCTCTATATCTCTTATTGACCTCATTCTTTTTCCCCTCCTTCTTTTTCCATCTCCTTAGCAGCTAAGTCGGCTGCCAAATCCTCCGAATGATCCTCATTCTCAACCGGTTCGTCGGCCGGATTGGCTGTTTCTGCCGGAGTTTCAGCTTCACCCTGGGCATTTAACACTTCCATCGGTCCCGTTTCCGCGTTGAGCTCACTTTCGACTCCGACTTCCCCGACTCCCAGTGCTTCTTTGGCCGCTTCAACTGTCGCCGCCTCGGCTGCTGACTCCTCTTTTACTTCTTCCTCTGCCAGCTCCCTGACTCCCTGAGGAATAACCTCGATACCCAGGCTCTGCAATTCCTTAACCAACACTTTAAATGATTCCGGAATTAAAGCCTGAGGAATTTCGGTGCCCTTGATTATAGCTTCAAATGCCTTAGCCCGTCCAACCACATCATCGGACTTTAAGGTTAACATTTCCTGTAAAATATTAGCAGCTCCATACGCTTCCAGTGCCCAAACTTCCATTTCTCCGAGTCTTTGTCCTCCCATTTGGGCTTTTCCTCCCAGAGGCTGTTGGGTAACCAATGAGTAGGGTCCGGTTGAACGGGCGTGAGTTTTATCCTCAACCATATGGATAAGTTTAAGGAAATAGGCAATACCGACTACCACATCCTGTTTGAAGTACTCACCTGTTCTTCCGTCAATTAATTTTGATTTTCCCGTAAGCGGCAGGTTAGCTTTTTCAAGCTGGGAAATTAAAACTTCCTCGGGAAGTTTTTCAAAGACCGGAGCAGCCACTTTGAAACCTAATTTTTTAGCAGCCAATCCCAAATGGGCTTCCAGAAGCTGACCCAGATTCATACGCGAAAGTACTGTCACAGAGGAAATGATAATATCAACCGGAGTTCCGTCTTCCAGATGAGGCATGTCTGCAGCCGGGACAATTTTGGAAATAACTCCTTTGTTACCATGCCTACCGGCCAGTTTATCCCCGGCAGTGACTTTACGCAGCTGGGCAACTTTAACTTTAATTCTTTGCAGTACTCCGGCTCCGAGCTCATCTCCTTCTTCACGGGACAAAATTTCAATGCCGATGACC
>Ga0209542_10012747_pt1 | contig 14631 bp, 10 predicted proteins | sample RifCSPhighO2_01_FD_184028 | JGI IMG/M metagenome (GOLD analysis project Ga0209542, IMG submission 184028) | Soil microbial communities from Rifle, Colorado - Rifle CSP2_plank highO2_0.1 (SPAdes) (version 2) | ecosystem: Environmental > Terrestrial > Deep subsurface > Rock core/Sediment ...
CCTCTAAAGGACTAAAACTCTTGTTCCACTTCTTCTGGCGTTTCTTTGTTTTGGCTTTGATATCTTCTACTACATAAAATATTATAGGAATGACTTTTCTTAAGCACTCTATGACTCTTAGTTTCAAATCCCATCGTGCTTTTGTACTCGGAGGGAGGAACGGTCCTTTCCTATTATCAAATCTAGGTTCTCTTCTGCGAGTGTTTCTTTGTCTACGTGCTCTACGTATCATTCTTCGTGTTGTTGGTATGAAATATCAACAGCGCGTAAATATGAAAATCAATGAACCGTCTGGCGGTTATCGTGGTAATACGACAAGTCATGCCGCAAATGCTGATGATGTTGACGCTGCTATTGCTGACCTTAAAGATGATGTCGGAGTTGTTTAATATATCTTTGCAATCATCCGCGCTTAGCGCGGATGATTGCATATATAAATAATGATATTTCATATAGTTACGTTATTCCCAGATATTATGCAGTCATACTTCAGTGACTCGGTTATTGGAGTTGCTGTTCGTAATAAGAAGATACAAATTAAATTTTATAATCCTCGCGATTATACAACGGATAAACATCACAAAGCCGACGATCGTCCGTATGGCGGTGGTCCAGGTATGGTTATGTATGCTGAACCAGTTCTTAAAGCAGTCGCAAAAGCGCGCGGTAAGTCACAGAAGAAGAAATTTAAAATAATAATACTTTCGCCGGGTGGAAATTATTTTACTAATACTCGCGCTCGTGAATATGAAAAGAAATATACTGACATTATATTAATCTGCGGAAGATATGAAGGTATAGACGCGCGTGTAGAGAAAATTCTAAAAGCGGAATTAATTTCCATTGGCGATTATGTTGTGACTGGGGGCGAATTGCCGGCCATGATTATTGTAGATGCCATCGCGCGTCAAATAAAAGGTGTTCTTGGTAAATATGAATCATTAGAAGAAGAGCGAATTTCTTCTCATGAAGTTTACACACGGCCAGAAGTATTAATATGGAAAGGGAAGAAGCATCGTACCCCAGATGTCCTACTTTCTGGTAATCATAAGGATATTGAGAATTGGAAGAAATCATTATAAATAACTGTGCATATCTCTTTGACTAAGAATTAATTCTATGTATACTTGACTGCTATAGTAATGATTTAGTTATTGTTGGCTTCCGTCCATTAATCAAAAATCATAAGAGCCGCGCAAATATACTTTGCCCTGAGTTATTGTGTGCGTTGTATATGGTATGGCCATTTCAACTGTAGGAAGAGAGAAAAAATATTTCTCTCGGTATCATAAGCCGTTAATTCCAGTCCCTAATTTAGTAGAAACTCAAGTTGATTCATATAGTAAATTTTTGCAAGAAGGTATAAAAGAAGCTATAGCAGAGTTTTCTCCGATAACTGATTATGCGAATAAGAAATTTATTCTTGAATTTCTTGATTTTAGCGTACTTAATCCAGAAAATGATGAGCACCACTGCAAATTTAATAAATTGACATATCAAGCTACTATCAAAGCACGAGTTAAATTGACTAATAAAATTCTTCACTCAGAACATGAGCAGGAGATATTCTTAGCTGATATTCCTGTTATGACAAGCCATGGGACATTTATTATCAATGGTTCTGAGCGTGTCATAGTTCCTCAGTTGGCGCGCAGTTATGGAATATTTTTTACAGAAGTAGATACAAAACAGGGACATTTCTTTGGCGCAAAAGTTATTCCTTCACGTGGGGTATGGTTGGAATTTGAAGCTGAAAAAGATGGTGTAATTTATGTGCGTATTGATCGTAAGAGAAAGTTTTCAGTGGCATCGTTATTGCGTGTTTTTGGTTTTGAAACGGATGAGCAGATTCTAAAAGCATTTAAGAATGAAGATATCCGTGCTTTTATTGGAAAATCAATCAAAAAAGATTCTGCGCACTCGCTTAATGATTCATATATAGAAATTTATAGAAAGTTACGAGAAGGTGAACAAGCAACCATTGAAAATGTAAGAGATTTCGTTAATGCGTTATGGACTGCTGAACGATATGACTTATCTCGTGTTGGCCGGTATCAATTTAATAAGAGATTTGAGCTTGATACAAGTGACGCTTCATTAGAAAAAACTCTTCTTACAAAAAATGATTTAGTTCTTATTGTTGAATATATCGCTAAATTGAATATTACTCCAGGTTCAGTCGCAGATGATATTGACCACCTAGGAAACCGTCGCATTCGTTATGCTGGAGAGCTTCTACAGCAAAAAATAAGAAAAGGGATGACACAGATGAAGCGTAATATTCAAGACAAAATGTCTACGATGGACAATGAAACAACAATGCCTATTCAAGTTGTAAATCAAAGACCTTTGCAGGCGCGTATTAAAGAATTCTTTTCAACAAATCAACTGTCACAATTCATGGAACAGGAAAATGTTTTGAGTGAAATTGAGAACGTTAGACAGTTATCAGCGCTTGGTCCTGGCGGGCTTACTCGTGAACGCGCTGGTTTTGAAGTGAGAGACATTCATCCATCACATTATGGACGTATCTGCCCTGTGCATACACCAGAAGGACCGAATATTGGTCTTATTCTTCACATGTCGCTATATGCTCGTATTAATGAGTTTGGGATGATGGAAACCCCATATGTTAAAGTTACACACGGTAAAATTACTGGCGAAGTGGTGTATATGAATGCGTATGAGGAAGAGAAATATGCGATTACACAATCTAATACTAGTTATAATGATAAGGGAGAAATCACGAGTGCGTATATTGAAGTACGTCTAGGAGGACAACCACGTGTTGTGCCTAAGAAAGATGTTCAATATATTGATGTTGCAGCAAATCAGACATTTTCTGTGGCTTCAGCACTTATTCCTTTTATAGAAAACGATGCGGCTAACAGAGCATTGATGGGTTCTAACATGCAGAAGCAAGCTACGCCTTGTATTATTCCTGCTGCGCCGATTGTAGCTACTGGAATTGAAGAGCAGGCGGCTCGCGATACTGGGCGCATGGTAATTGCTGAGCATGATGGAATTGTTACAGCTGTTGATGGCCGTCATATTATAGTTACTGGGAATAAAGATAAAGAAACAAAATACAAATTAGTAAACTATGTGCGTAGCAATGATTACTCTGTTATGCACCAGCGTCCAATAGTTAATATTAATCAGAAAGTAAAAAAGAATGATGTGCTAGCCGATGCTTCAACTACTGATAGCGGGCAAGTTGCTTTAGGGCAAAATGTTCTCACGGCATTTATGTGTTGGCGTGGCCAAAATTTTGAAGATGCGATTGTGATTTCACAGCGTTTAGTAAAGGACAGCACTTTTACTAGCATTCGTATTCATGAATATGAGTCAATTGTTCGCGATACAAAGCTAGGACCAGAAATGACAACGCATGATATTCCAAATGTTGGTGAAATAAAATTGAAAGATCTTGATGAAGACGGAGTTATTCGTGTTGGCGCAGAAGTACACGAGAATGATATTCTAGTTGGCAAGATTACTCCAAAGGGAGAGTCAGAATTAACTCCAGAAGAACGTCTTCTTAGGTCAATCTTTGGTGAAAAAGCACGAGATGTTAAAGATACGTCACTTCGTCTTGATTATGGAAAGAGGGGACGTGTAATTGGAGTAAAAGTTTTTTCTCGTGAATCAGGGCACGAACTTGAATCTGGTATTATAAAGAAAATCTATATTGAAGTTGCAGAAATGCGGAATGTTCAAGTTGGAGATAAACTTGCTGGTCGTCACGGGAATAAAGGAGTGATCTCAATTGTTCTTCCAGAAGAAGATATGCCATATATGGCTGATGGTACTCCTATTGATATAATTTTAACTCCGATGGGTGTGCCGTCGCGTATGAATATAGGGCAGATATTGGAAATGCATATGGGTATGGCCGCAAACTCTTTGAATTATCAAGCGATTGTCCCTTCATTTGCAAGCCCAACAGAAGACGAAATTAAAGATGAACTTGAAAAGGCGGGGTTTGATAGAAGTGGGAAAGTAAAATTGTATGATGGTCAAACTGGTGAAGAATATGCTCAACCAGTTGCTGTCGGATACATGTATATTATGAAACTTCATCACATGGTTGATGATAAGATGCATGCGCGAGCGATTGGCCCTTACTCTCTTATTACACAACAACCGTTAGGTGGGAAGAGTCAATCCGGTGGACAGCGTTTTGGAGAAATGGAAGTATGGGCATTAGAAGGATATGGTGCGGCGTATACATTGCGTGAGATGCTTACAGTTAAATCAGATGACATTATTGGTCGTTCACAAGCATTTGACGCAATAATCAAAGGAAACAATATTAGTACTCCAACAATACCAGCGTCATTCAATGTCTTAGTGAATTATCTTAGAGGATTAGCATTAGATGTAGAATTTCACGAAAGTCGAATTGAAGAAGAAAGAAATTATAGATATTAATCTCATAACACTATATATGAAAACCAATGAACATCTTAATGCTTTATCTTTACGTCTTGCATCTCCAGACATTATACGAAGTTGGTCACGAGGCGAAATTCAAAAGCCAGAGACAATTAATTATCGTACAGGGCGCAGTGAACGTGGCGGTCTATTTGATGAGCGTATATTCGGCCCTGAAAAAGATTTCCAATGTTACTGTGGTAAGTATAAAGGAATCCGTTATAAAGGTATTATATGTGAAAAATGTGGTGTAGAAATAACACGTTCTATTGTACGTCGTGAACGCATGGGTCACATTGAACTTGCAAGCCCAGTTGCTCATATTTGGATGTTGCGTGGCATTCCATCACGTATGAGCATGTTGCTTGATGTATCAGTTACACAACTTGAAAAAGTAATTTATTTTGCTGGATACATTGTTACGCATGTTGATGAGGGTGAGCGTATAAAAATTCTTAAAGAACTTGAGGTTGAATATAAATCTAAACTTAAAACTTTGATTGATGAAAATGAACAAGAAAAGTTTAAAACCCTTTATCAGAAAACACGTAATGAAATTACTAATATTCGTGTTCATAAAGTATTAAATGAAATTGAGTATAATTCATTTTCAATGAAATATAGTACTTTATTTGAAGCTGGTATTGGTGCTGAATCCGTGCATCATATATTTAAATCAATGAATTTGGAGCAAGTCCAGGCAGAACTTGAACATGAGCTTGAGAAAACAGAAAAAGCAACTCGTGATAAAATTGAAAAACGCCTAATCCTCGTTCGTTCAATGTTAAGATCTGGCGTGCGTCCGGAATGGATGTTCTTAACTGTAATTCCTATTATTCCTCCAGCGTTGCGACCAATGGTTGCTCTTGAAGGCGGACGTCATGCGACATCTGATGTAAATGATTTGTATCGTCGTGTTATCAATCGTAATAATCGTTTAAAAAAGCTTAAAGAAATAGGAGCTCCTGATGTAATTCTTCGTAATGAAAAACGTATATTACAAGAAGCGGTTGACTCATTGATTGACAATACAATTAGAAAAACATCAGGAAGTGCCGCAATGAGCCAAGCGCAACGAAGACAGCTAAAATCTCTTGCTGATAATTTGAAAGGGAAGCAGGGACTTTTCAGGTCAAATCTTTTAGGTAAACGTGTTGATTACTCTGGACGTTCCGTAATTGTTGTTGGGCCAAATCTTAAACTTAACGAATGTGGTTTACCAAAATATATGGCTCTGGAACTTTTTAAACCATTTGTAATGTCAGAAATTATTAAACGCGAACTTGCATTTAATATTCGTGGCGCAGGTAAATTAGTTGAAGATACAGACCCTATTGTGTGGGAAATTTTAGAAGAAGTTATAAAAGGCAAATATGTTCTTTTAAACCGCGCTCCGACACTCCACAGATTATCAATTCAAGCATTTAACCCTGTTCTAATAGAAGGCAAGGCTATTCAGATTCACCCGCTAGTATGTTCAGCATTCAATGCCGACTTTGACGGTGACCAAATGGCCGTCCATGTCCCTCTTTCTGACCAAGCACAACGTGAAGCGCGTGAACTTATCGCGGCAAATAAAAATCTATTACGTCCTCAAACAGGTGAACCAGTTACGACACCATCTCAAGATATTGTTCTAGGTTGTTATTGGATGACGTCTGTTGTTGAAGGATCTCTAGGCGAAGGACGTATATTTGGTAGTGTGAATGAGGCAATTACTTCATATGATTTTGGTATGATTAATTTTCGCGCTAAGATTATGGTTCGTGGAAGCAATACTCCTAAATATTTCGCGTTTAAAGGAGAGTTATTCCCAACAACGGTTGGCCGTCTACTATTTAATAGTATTTTTCCCGATGATTTCCCATTTGTTGATGGTTCTGTCACAAAAAAAATTCTTAATAAAACGATACAGAAAGTTATTAATCAATATGGTATTGATGCTACTCCTCCAATGTTGGATCGCATAAAAGCATTTGGTAATCAATATGCTACATTATCAGGTACCACTTTTGGTATTGATGAACCAACTGTTCCAAAAGAGAAAAAAGCTCTTGTTATAGACGCAAAGAAACGTGTTGATATAATAAATGACCAGTTTTCTGAAGGTCTTATATCTGACCAAGAACGATATCGCATGACTATTGAAGTATGGTCTGATATAACACGCAAAATTCAGAGTATATTAGAAAAAGAAGTCCCAAATATACAATCAATTAATGACATGCTTGTGTCTGGTGCAAGAGGTACACTAAGCCAGCTAAACCAAAGTTCTGGTATGAAAGGCGTTATTGTTAACGCTAAAGGTCAGGAGCTAGATTTTCCAATTATCTCATCATACAAGGAAGGATTAACTCCTCTTGAATATTTCATTAACACAACAACCGCGCGTAAAGGTCTTACTGACACAGCGCTTAATACAGCGAAAGCTGGTTACCTAACACGACGTTTACATGATGTTGCGCAAGATGTGGTTATTATGAGTGAGGATTGTGGGACAAAGGATGGCATTCTTATCTCTTCTCAAAACGTTGATGGTATTGAACGGTCATTGTCTGACCTTATATATGGTCGTGTTGTATCGGAAGATATAGTTGATAATTCTAAAAATGTAATTGCAAAACGTAATACTCTTATAACAAAGGAACTTGCGAGTGAAATTGAAACATCTGGCATAAAATCATGTTCCGTGCGTTCTCCACTTACGTGTTCTATGTTCCATGGATTGTGTCGTCACTGTTATGGTATGGATCTTGGACGTAATGGTTTAGTTCGTCTTGGAGAGGCCGTGGGAACAGTTGCTTCACAAGCTATTGGCGAACCGGGGACACAGCTTACTCTTCGTACATTCCATAGCGGTGGTGTTACTGGACGCGATATTACACAAGGTTTGCCTCGTGTTGAAGAAATATTTGAACGTCGTATACCGAAAGTTCCTGCTGTTATAGCTCATGATAATGGTATGATTACTGACTTGAAGAAAGTTGATGGTAAGTTTGTAATTACTTTAACAGCGGACGCTTCTGGTAAATCAGCATCTAGTTCAAAATCTGTTGACTATGTTGTTGATGCTAGGCGTGTTCCAATTATAAAGAAAGGCCAAGAAGTTACTGCTGGCCAAACATTGACTGATGGTTCAATTGACACATTAGAATTATTCCGTGTAGCTGGGAAGAAAATTACAGAGTCGTACATTGTAAATGAAGTTGCTAAAGTTTATGAATTGCATGGCACTCCTGTTGATAGGAAACACTTGGATCTTATTATCCGTCAGATGTTTTCTCGTAGAAAAGTAACAGAGCCAGGCGACTCTCTGTTTAGCACAGGAGAAATAGTGGAAAATTCAGTTCTTGCTGAAAATAATACTCGTCTTGAAAAAGAAGGCAAACTCTCAGCCAAAGCGGAAATAATGCTTATGGGAATTTCTGATGTAGCACTTTCAACTACGAGTTGGTTATCATCAGCATCATTCCAGCATACAAATCGTGTTCTTATTACTGCCGCTATTCAAGGAAGGGTAGATACTTTGCGAGGCCTAAAGGAAAATGTAATCATAGGTGGATTAATACCTGCTGGCACTGGGTTTGACGCGAACTTTGTTGATATGACTGGTATTCGCACAACAACAGCAGAATCTAGTGATGTGATAGAATAATATTGATGTCATCTGATACAGTAAACAACATCAAAGAATCTCTTCCTATAGAAGAGGTCGTTGGGTCATATATTAAGCTTGAAAGAGCTGGTAAAAATTATCGTGCCCGGTGTCCATTTCATAATGAAAAAACACCATCATTCTATGTAACTCCAGATATTGGTATATATAAATGTTTTGGATGCGGGAAAGGCGGAGATATTTTTTCATTTGTTGAAGAAATAGAAGGTTTGGATTTTTTTGGTGCGTTAAAACTCTTAGCAAGTAAAGCGGGCATTTCTCTTACTAAAGAATTTAATTCTGAATATCCAGCTAACGTTTTATATGATATTTTAGATTTTGTAAGACGATTATATGAAGTAAATCTGCGTCAAACACCAGAAGTTGTTGAGTATTTGCTTAGTCGTGGCATAACAAAAGAAACACTTACAAATTTTCATGTTGGATATGCTACAGCTGGCGGTGATACAGTATATCGTGTTCTAAAAGAAAAAGGATATAATGACCGCGACATTGAAATGGCAGGAATATGTGCTAAAGGAGAAGGAAAATATTATGACCGTTTCCGAGAAAGAATAATGTTTCCTATAAATGACACACAAGGACGTACGGTTGCTTTTTCCGGAAGAATATTTCCGTTATCAGTGTCAAAGACAGATACAGCAAAAACAGGGAAGTATATAAATAGTCCGGAAGGCAAGTTATATAACAAATCAAATATTTTATTCGGGTATGACCGCGCTAAACGCGCCATGTTGTCGCAATCTCGCGTTATTATTGTTGAAGGGCAAATTGATTTACTTATGGCTCATCAAGTTGGTACAATTGAAGCAGTCGCATTATCTGGCACTGCTCTTACACCAGAACATTGCAAGCTAATAAAGCGTTTTACTGACAATGTAATTCTTGCTCTTGACCATGATGATGCTGGCATCACAGCAACAGAACGTAGTGTTATGGTTGGGTATGAAAAAGAACTTGATATGCGTGTTGCCCTAATGTCTTCTGGAAAAGATCCAGCAGATGTTATCGCTAGCAATCCAGATGAATGGCATAATGCTCTTACTAATGCTTGTGATTATATAGAAGTTCGTCTTGATTTAATTCGTATAGAAAATGTAGATAAGCGTATTCAGGAAAAATATGGAGCAATTCGTTCACATATTTTCCCATTTATAGAAATGGTTCCGAATGCTGTGTATCGTGACCGTTACTTACAAAAATGTTCTGATATCTTGGGCGTTGAAGTATCAGGCGTGCGTACTGAATATGAGCGTTGGATGGCAAGTCAGAAACATACAACAAGAATTACTTCACCACTTGCGAAGCAAGTGGAATCAAAATCTGATGACGACATAAAAATAACGCAAGATAATATATCGCCTCGCGATATGATAATAGGAATAATTGAATATATAAAGTCATTATATCCAGAAAAAGACCAATCACCGTATCATGAGAAATTTAATGTGATATATGATAAATATATTTCTTCTTCTGAAAAAGAATCTCGTCCTGTCGGCATAACTCCATATCAAATATGCATTAATGAGCTTGGAGGATTAACAGATGTTTTAATCACACGTATGGGTATACGTCTTGAAAAACAAGATGAAAAGAATCAAAAGCAATTACTTAATGGCGCACTATTTCTTTACGAAAAAGATATGATAGAAAAGAAACGCGCAGATATACGACATAATTTAATGAGTTGTGACAAAAATTCTCCGGAATATTTATTACTTGTTGCAGAACTTGAATCATTAACGCGTTCTCTTGATGATATAAAAAAGGAAATCAATCAAGAGTATTTATAAATATATTATTAGGCCATCTGCTGTAGGCAGACACTGACATTAATTTCTGTTATACTACAAAAGTACATGCGAAAAAAAGCGTACAAGCAAAAACCAAAAAAGTCAAAAAAATCAACATATGTGTTGAAACGTGCTACGAGCAAGCTATCTGCTCGAAATAAAAAGGGTTGGAAAATGACCAAAAAACAAGCGTCATCTTCAAAGCGACAATCCCATATAAAAGTTTTGCCACGTTCTTCAAGTAAAATAAAGAAGACAGAAAAACCGATTAGTCGTGATGTAGTTCTCAATCAACTTATTGAAAAAGGCAAAAAACGTCATTTCATCACATACGACGAAATGCTAAAAGCATTTCCTGATATTGAGAATGACATAATGTTTTTGGATGAGGTATATAGAGCATTAGAGGATGCCGGAGTTGAAATATCAGAAGGAGCTGATCTTTTAGACCTTTCAAAAATATCTGATTTAGGAAGTAATGAGGAACTCATTAATTTAAAAGAAATAGAGTTATCATCAAGTCCATATGACTCAATTCAGATGTATCTAAAAGAAATTGGTAGATACCCACTTATAAAAGCGGCAGAAGAAAGAGAGCTTGCTCAACGCATTGAAGCGGGCGACAAAGAAGCAGAAAATCTTCTAGCAAATGCGAACTTGCGTCTTGTTGTGTCTGTCGCAAAGAAATATGTTGGCCGTACTCCCGACTTAACGCTCCTTGACCTTATACAAGAAGGGAATCTTGGCTTGTTCAAGGCAGTTAATAAGTTTGACTGGACAAAAGGATATAAATTTTCAACATATGCAATGTGGTGGATTCGCCAATCAATCACTCGCGCACTAGCTGATCAATCGCGTACGATTCGTATTCCTGTGCACATGGTTGAAACAATTTCAAAGTACAAACAGGTTTATCGTCGCCTTTCTCAAGATCTTGGTCGCAAACCACTGCCTGAAGAAATAGCCGCAGAGATGGAAATTGAAGTTGAGAAAATTTACATGATTGAAAAAATTAATCAATCCACATTGTCGCTGGAAGAGCCATTATCAGATGATAGCGACGAAAAGTCGGCTCGTAGTGATTTTATTGCTGACGACCAAGTAGCGCCACCGACTGTTGATGTTTCTAAACGCATTCTTCATGACCAGATTGAAGAAATTCTTTCTGATTTACCCGAAAAAGAGCGTTGCATTATTGAAATGCGTTATGGTCTTGGTATGTATAATGGTGTTAATCATACACTTGAACAAGTTGGAAGCAAATTTGGTGTTACTCGCGAGCGTATACGTCAAATTGAGGCAAAAGTGCATGATAAAATACGTAATAATGAGAAAGTAAAGAAGTTACTTGACTACTGATTTTGTGGTATACTACATAAGTTAGAACATTAATAATCTAGTCTATGGCGTATGTCGCATTATATATTCTCTGCTATTTCTCTTAAAATGAGAGAAAGTTCTAGTGAATATGTAGTTTTGTGTACATACACGTTATTAAATATGATGAAAACAGGAAAGAAAAACATTCCTATGTTGATAGCATGGATACTTATTATTATCGGCGCTCTCAACTGGGGATTGGTAGGCATTTTTAATTTTGATATTATTGCCACGATATTTGGTGATATGGGCGTTGTTACTCGCATAATATATATCCTTGTTGGCGTTAGTGCGTTATGGATGCTTGTTGATATGAAATCTGGTAGTGCAGGTGGTTGCCATTGCGGTCAATCTGGATGCAAAGAATGCCATCCAAATACGCAAGCAAGTTCCCCATCTAGTAGCGCAAGTTCAAGCGCTTCTATGGGGGGAAGTTCAATGTAACAAATAGCACTTTATTTAAAAACATTTAAAGCCCTACTCCGTCTGACGGGGTGGGGTTTTAGTGTTTTTTAAAATGCTGTGCTAAAATAACTCTTTATGGAAAAATCAAATCCTTGGATATGGAGTTTATATGATTTTGCTAATTCATTAGCATCTATAATTGTTTCTTTCTATTTTTCATTGTTTGTTGTTAGTCAATTGGGTAAAAGTGATGTTTGGGTAAGTGTTCCTGTCGCTATAACAACATTTCTATTACTTGCGACACTGCCATTTCTAGGATCAGTTATAGATAAAGTAAAAAGATATAAACCAGCTTTATACACTACAACGATATTAGCCATTTGTGCTTTGATACTGCTAGGAATTTTTGCGTCAAAAATTATATTGAATTCTAATCTATTTATTTTTGTCATAATTTTCTATTTTCTCTTTCAATATTTTTATCAAATTGCAATGGCCTTCTACCTTCCTTTTTTGCAGAGTCTTTCGCAAAGACATTCACGTGATTTTGTTGCTAGTCTCGGCCTTGCGATAGGGCAACTTGGTAATATAGTTGGGTTAGCTATAGCTTTTTTCATAGTTGGTTCAGACCTAAACATTCTTGGATTAAGTAAAATCCCGTTAGCTTTTTGTTTTGGCGCGATTTTGTTTTTGATATTTTTCTTTATTTTCAATAAGAAATTTAAGGAAGAAGATTACCATATTGATAGGCAAGTAAGTTTTTTACCAAGATCTTTCAAAGAGTTATTTGCGCAATTTACTATTCTCAAGAAAGAAAAAAATGTTCTCTGGTATTTAATAGCATATTATTTATTTGCCGATGCGATACTAACACTTCAATTATTTGCTTCGCTATATCTTGATAAAGTTGGGCTTTTGGATTCTGGATTAAGAACCGTCGCATTTTCTATTGGGTTGCTTACTGCAGTAATTGGCGCGCTGTTAACGCCATGGTTCCATAAAAAAATTGGCAATTTGAAAAGGGCCATCAGTATAATAATTGTTATTTGGTCTCTATTACTTTTTGTTCTAGCTCTCGCGATTACACCAACACAAATGACGATTATAATCGGTTTAAATGGGCTTGCTTTTGGAATACTATTTAGCTTGTCAAGGATAATCTATTCAAAAATTATTCCAAAAGATGAACCAGCAAAATATTTTGGTATGTATGTTTTGTTTGAAAGATTTGCTTCAATTCTTGGCCCATTGATTTGGTCTTTTTCCACTATTATTTTTGCTTTTGCTGGCGAAGAAACAAAGTATAGATTTGCGATCGGTTCACTGGGAGTTCTTGTTCTTATTTCATATTTTGTTATGAGAAAAGTAAAGGAAGAATATTATTCTTAATTTACTTGCACTTAATTCTGATTATAGAAATTTTACTTTTATTTCTTATACTTCCAACAATTCACCGTGTGGTCTTTGACCATTCCAATTCCTTGCATAAAAGCGTAACAAATAGTTGGACCGGCAAATTTAAAACCGCGTTTTTTAAGGTCATTGCTCATTAATATAGATTCAGTGGAGTGAGAGCGATAATTTTTCAAGTTTTTCGGATGGCCGACAATACTTTTTCCGCCAGTGAAAGACCAGATGTATTTTGAAAAAGTTTTAAATCCTTTTTGAATTTCAAGAAATCTTTTTGCGTTTTCAATCGTCGCTTCTATCTTTAGACGATTACGAATAATTCCACTATCTTTCATCAGTCTCGCAACATCTTTCTTAGTCATTTTAGCTATCTTTTTCGGATCGAAATTGCAAAAAGCCCTAGCAAAATTATTGCGTTTATGTAAAATGCATTTCCAAGACAGACCAGCTTGTTGAGTGTCTAGAACAATCGCCTCAAAAATGTCCATATCTTTTTTCTTTGGGATTCCCCAAACTGTGTCGTGGTAAATCTTCATTCTTTCGTCATCGTCAACCCACAGACAGCGATTTTTGTTGTACATTTTTTTATTCATAACATCGGGTTTTAATTGCTGAGCCACCTCTCGGGCTTGAACCGAGGACCTACGGTTTACAAAACCGTTGCTCTACCAACTGAGCTAAGGTGGCATATGCACGTTTATATTACACTATTTTTAAAAATCTTCAATCATTTCCCTAAAAATTTGAAACCTCGCCCCGTCAAACGGGGTGGGGTTTCGTTGTTTACCATTAATGCTTAATATGCGTATGATGATACCCCAACGTTTGCTCTATGAAGTAGTGAATGTGTTTTGATAAAAAACGAGAGAGTTGTTCAACGCCTAGAAGTGGATAAACAATAATTAGAATTAAAATCTCACGGAGATAATAAAATACATAACGCCATATATTTTTTTGCAGAGTTATAAGGTCAATTATTGGTTCATCGTGATGACGAAACAGAAATGGGGCAGAATGAAAGTTCGTGGCTTGTTCAGACGGGTGTTTTGGAAGAGTTACGAGCTTCCACCCAATCATTACTCCAACTATTGCTAGACTTCCTATAAAAATTATAAATAAAATTAACATAAGATAATAAATATTAGTATTTCTGCGCTTCGCGCAGAAGAATAAAAACATCTCATATAAAATAGTGTATATCGCTTATCCTAAAACTGCAATGCGGCTGAAAGTCCCGACATCAATACGTTCGCCAGTTTTTTGTGTTACTGCTTCTATCATTTGCAATACTGTCATTTCAGGATTTTTTACAAATGATTCCGCCAAGAGCGATTCTTTGTCAGGAGAACTCATTGCTGTAATGTGAAGCGCGATATTGTTGGCGAGCGTAATAAAATCCTCTGTCTTTGCGACAAAATCACTTTCGCAGTTCATCTCAAGGATCGCCCCCATTTGTTGGTTACTATGAATATATGACACAATAAGTCCTGCTTTTAGTTCACGGCCTGCTTTTTTTTCGGCTGATGA
>Ga0209542_10012748_pt1 | contig 14627 bp, 11 predicted proteins | sample RifCSPhighO2_01_FD_184028 | JGI IMG/M metagenome (GOLD analysis project Ga0209542, IMG submission 184028) | Soil microbial communities from Rifle, Colorado - Rifle CSP2_plank highO2_0.1 (SPAdes) (version 2) | ecosystem: Environmental > Terrestrial > Deep subsurface > Rock core/Sediment ...
AAACGGGAACTTCTTCTTGCCCATCTCTTTTTCTGTCTCCAAAATATGCAAGTATTTCCCACTCAAACTCGGAGAGTTTTCTTTCTTCCCCGCCATTTACCTGAGCAGTTACTTTCTCATAATCTAGAACTAAATTGGGAATTGGCTTTTCCTTTTCGAGCTCTTCTTTTATTGTTGCTATCTCCGACTCGATTTTTACAGAAATCTTTTGAAGACTCGGCAATGTTCTGTTTTGAAAACCGTCTATTATCCTCTCAGTTCTTTGAATAGAGGATTGAATTCTCGCTTGTCTCCCAGTCAACTTACTTAACCTTTCTATGTTTTCCATTTTAAAATCCCCATGAATGGGTAAATATTAACCTATAGTATAAACTAATTGCCATGAAAAGTCAATTTTTATAAGTTTTTGGGTATAATAATTTTTGACAGAAGATTGGAAATAGTGGGAGCCTCGTTCGACAAAATCTGGACAAGCATTTCATTACGGGATGTTCGGATAATGACATTTCTTCCATTTGAGACCAGATCCACCTTCCAAATCCTTAGCACTCGCCCTTTTCACTATTATTCATAGACAGCTTAAAGAGCGGACTTAGGAGGACTACGCGATCATCTCTTATGGTATGGTGCGTTGATCATGCCACATTTTTTGTACTTGTATGTCTTGCCTGTTTGTGGATTGATCGCTCCGCAGGGGCCCTTCGACTTCGCTCAGGGTCCTTGTGGATAGAAATTTTATCCACGATGTTGCGGAGAATTAATCAAACCGCACTTTTTGTATTTTAACCCTGACCCACAAGGACATGGGTCGTTGCGGCCAATTTTTTTGACGGTTATAGGTTTGCGGCTTGCTGCGGAATATGGATTTGCCGGCATAGATTCTCCTCTTTCTGCAGCTTCAAGACGAGCAATTTCTGCGTCCAGTTCTTCGTCGGTCATTTCGTTCGGATCCTTTTCTAGTTGTTGATCGTGTCTTTGTTCATCGGGTTTTTGGGTGTCTGCAACCAGTGCCGGTTCTTCGTGGACTTCTACTCCCTGTTCTTCTACTCTTTCAATATTTGGCTCCTGGCGGATCTGGACTTTAAAAATTCTATATACTATTTCGTAATCGATGCTTGCTACAAGTTTGTCGAAAAGATTAAAGGCTTCTTTTTTATATTCAACCAGGGGATCACTTTGGCCTGCAGCGCGAAGACCAATACCTTCCCTTAAATCGTCAAGTGAGTCCAAATGTTGAATCCAAAGCGTGTCGATAACCGAGAGACAAACAAATTTTTCGATGTCCCGAGCGTTTGATTCTCCAAGGGATTTTTCCCGGCTTTTGTAGATATCTTTTGCAACATTTTGGAGAAAATCGATAAGCTTTTGGTGATTTGTGGTTTTGGCGATGTCTGATTCAAGCTTGTTTTGTGAAGTTTCATCAAAGGGGATAATCGTTGCTATTTCCCGGGATATTTTTTTGTAATCGACACCTGTATCTGCAGTGTTTACCATAACGGTGTTTTCAATTTCGCGATCAATTTTATCCAAAATATCGCCATTTAATTTTTGGGCCAGAACTTTTACTTTTTGCGCGTCCAGAATTTCCCTTCTTAGGCCGTAAATTATCTCCCGCTGTTTGTTTGCTACGTCGTCGTATTCAACTAAATGTTTTCTGATGTCAAAGTTGTGAGTTTCAACTTTTACCTGAGCATTTTCAATAGCTTTGCCGACCATCGAATGTTCAATCGGTGTGTCTTCGGGAAGTTTGAATGCAGTCATAATTCTGGCAATCTGCTCGCCGCCGAAAAGACGCATTATCTCATCTTCGAGGGAGACATAAAAATGGCTCGAACCGGGATCACCCTGACGACCGGCTCTTCCGCGGAGCTGATTGTCTATTCTTCTTGCTTCGTGTCTTTCGGTACCAGTGACATGTAATCCTCCAAGTGCAACTACTTCTTCGTGATCTTTTTTCCATTTCTCAAATTCTTTCCCCTGGGTTGTTGGACGACCCAATTTATCCGAAGGCGGGGTACCACCCAAAATTATGTCTACTCCGCGTCCGGCTATATTGGTTGCCAGGGTAACACTGTCTTTTTTACCTGCTTGAGCTATAATTTCCGCTTCACGCTGATGATTTTTGGCATTTAGAAGTTGGTGTGGCACGCCCTTTTTTTTGAGAAGAGATGAAAGGAACTCGTTTTTTTCAATCGAAGTTGTACCGATTAAAATCGGTTGGCCTTTTTCGTGCCTTTCTATAACATCATTGGCAACTGCAGTGAATTTGGCTTTTGCAGTTTTATAGACAACATCGGATAAGTCTTTTCTAATCATCGGTTTATTGGTGGGAATAATGACAACTTCTACCTTGTAAATTTTGTGAAACTCTTCGGCCTCTGTGGCTGCAGTTCCTGTCATACCGGCAAGTTTCTCGTACATGCGAAAATAATTCTGGAAAGATACTGTCGCCAGGGTTTGAGATTCCTGCTGGATGTTTACATTTTCTTTGGCTTCGATTGCCTGGTGAAGACCTTCCGACCATCTGCGACCGGGCATGAGACGACCTGTAAATTCATCAACAATTATTATTTCACCGTCTTTTACGACATAGTCTTTGTCTTTTGAAAAAAGAGTTCTGGCTCGGAGTGCCTGTTGGATGTGGTGGATGCTCGCAAAATCTTTTTCGTAGAGGTTTGTGACTCCAAGGCGTTTTTCTACTTTTGTAATGCCGTGTTCTGTAAGGTTGGCAGTTTTTTGTTTTTCGTCGATAACATAATCGGTATCGCCAGAAAGTTCGCTAACCAGTTTTGCGAACTGATAATATTTTTCCGTCGCCTGAGCAGATGGAGCGGAAATAATAAGAGGGGTTCTGGCTTCATCGATTAAGATTGAGTCTGCCTCGTCAACTATTGCAAAATTATGTGAGCGCTGAGACATATCTTTTGTGTCCCAGACCATGTTGTCTCTGAGATAATCAAATCCGAATTCATTATTTGTGCCATAAGTTATATCAGCGTTGTAGGCGTCTTTTTTATCTACAGGTCTTAAGTGTCTAAGGCGCCAGTCAAGTTGAGTTTTGTCTTCGTACTTTGGATCGTAGATGAAGGCTGCTTCCTGCATTATGACTCCGGCTGTTTCTCCAAGTGCTTCGTAAATTGGTCCCATCCAGCCCAGACCCACCCGGGCAAGATAATCATTTGCGGTTGCAAGATGAACACCTTTTTGTGAAAGAGAGTTTAGGTAAAGAGCAAGAGAGGCGGTTAAGGTTTTTCCTTCGCCGGTTTTTTGCTCGGCAATTTTCCCCTGGTGAAGAACGATTCCTGCAACAAGCTGCACGTCGAAATGTCGCATGTTGAGTGTTCTTTTGGATGCTTCGCGCACTGCAGCATAGGCGTCGGGTAAAAGATCATCGAGAGCGCTGCCTTCTGCAACTTTGGATTTGAATTCTGCCGTTTTTGCTTTTAGCTGAGCGTCTGTTAACTTTTGATATTTTTTCTCAAGATCGTTTATCGAGTCGACTGTAGGTTGCAGTTTTTTGATCTGCTTTTCGTTTGAGTCTAAAATTTTACCGAATATATTAAACATTTTGACTTTCGTTCATTTCTTTTTTGCCTTTTCAACAATTTTGGCCCACAAAGTTTTTGTGGACCTGCCCGATTCGTGAGCTATTTTATGAATTTTAGGAGAAAGTTTTTTTATCCTATTTCTTTTTTTTAGATATTTAGCTTCTCCCTCGGGCAGATTATGATTCATGGTAGATCCTTCGACCCTTCGACTATGCTCAGGGTCTTCGACTTCGCTCAGGATGACAGAAAAATTTCACTCATTATAATTTTTCAGTCAATTTTAACGTATTCGAGGCCGATTGTGCAAAAAAGGGGAAGCCTTCACGAGCATTCTGAGGCTTCCCTAGTTTAACGTTAGGACATTTGCGATTAGCTTGTCAAGATAATATTTTATCTTGTCTTAAATGCGAGTTTAACTTGGGATTTTGCCGAAGCCGGTGTCCTTTTGAAGGACTTTGGGGATTATGATTGATCCGTCTTTTTGTTGATTATTTTCCATAATCGCAATTAATATTCTTGGCATGGCTATTGCTGTCGCATTAAGAATGTATACAAATTCTTTACTTGCGCCTTTTTGATACTTAATGTTCAATCTTCTTGATTGAAAATCACTATTTGTGGATGCGGAGTGCGTTTCCCTATATTTATTTTGGGAGGGAATCCATGTTTCTATGTCGTATTTTCTGGCTGTAGGAAATCCTAAATCCCCTGTGCATTGTTTAACAACCTGATAAGGCAGATTCAATTTTTTCATCATTTTTTCTTCCAGAGAAAGGAGAAACTCGTGCTCCTTGTCTTCGTCTTGGGGCAAGACGAAGGAAACCATTTCTACTTTATCAAACTGATGAACACGGATAATGCCCTTAGTATCTTTTCCATATGAGCCTGCTTCTCGCCTAAAAGCTGTAGAGAAAGCAACGTAACGCCGTGGCAGGTCGGATTCTGCGAAAGTCTCATCCATGTGCATTGGAACTATTGAGTGTTCTGCGGTTCCAACCAAATATTGATCGTCGACTTTGTAGCCTTCTCCGGTTTCGTATTCCGGATAACCCAAACCACCTGCGACTTTTTTGTTGATCAAAACAGGAGGAATAACTTGAATAAAGTCTTCTTGTGCAAGTATTTCGAGGGCAAATTTAACCAGTGCAAATTCCAAGGCAACAAGTTCGTTTTTTAAATAAAAAAATCTTGAACCTGAAACTTTTGACGCTCGTTCAATGTCGAGGATATCAAGACCAGACCCAAGCTCCAAATGATCTTTAGGTTCGAAATCAAACTTGGGTAACTCCCCTACTTTTCTAATTACTTCGTTTTCGCTTTCATCTTTGCCGACTTTGACGTCTTTTTTGGGCAGATTTGGGACTTCGCGGATTAGCTGGTAGAATTCTTCATTCAATTTTTCCAGTTCGTCTTCTTTTTGTTTTAATTTTGCTTTTATATCTGATCCGGTTTTATCCTCTCTTGATTCGGCTGCTTTTTTGCGGTCAGCTCTTAATTTGTCTACCTCATTAACCAATTTTCTTCTTTTGTTGTCGACATTAAGAAGTTTTTCTAAACTGACAACATATCCCTTTTGCCTGGCTTTTTCTTCAACTAAATTTGCGTTTTCCCGGATGAATTTAATGTCTAGCATTTTCCTGTAAGCTCCTTTGGGGTTGTACCTCGTCTTTTAAGATCATTTCAACTGCCTGTTTGTGCCATGGAATTTTTGTGATGTGATAGACCTCTTTAAAATATTTTAATGCAGTTTGCGCTGCCGGTACACCTTTGGCTTGAGCAAGCGCATCTAAATTATCGCAAACTTTGACTAAACGTGCCTCTAGGGTTTTCCTTTGCATGTATTCTTCTACAAATTTTATCATTTCATTTTTTTGCGGAAGATCTTTTACCAGCCATTTGAGTCCTTCTTCTTCTATAGATGCAAAGGCGCCTTTTGCCATTCCTTTCACATATGTGCCAACATCTCCAACAATGGTTTCTGCCATATCGTGAAAAAGTGCCATTTTGACGCATTTGTCGACATCTATTTTTTGTCCGTTTTTTTTCAGTTCTGTTGCCAGAAGATAAGCAAGCATTGCCGTAGACCAGGAATGCGCGGCGACGGAATCGGCCTCGTTTCTTTTAAAACCCAGGGTAATAAATCCCTGGCGGGGAAGCTCCTTTGCCCACTGAAGGGCAAGGAATACTTTGAGGATTTTTTTTAATACATCTTTTTTCATCTTTTGGGTATTACTCTAGAAAGTAATATTAAATTCGCTGCTCATGTAATTTCTTCGAAATTATATTCGTACTGCTCATGTAATTTCTTCGAAATTATATTCGTACTGCTCATGTAATTTCTTCGAAATTATAAGCCTAATTCTTCTGAATGCTCTTGCATTGATTTTAGAGCAAGTGAGACAAATTCTTCCAGAGGAATGTTGAGTTCGGTTTCACAGGTTTTGATCTGATCGCGGTTGGCGCCTTTGGCAAAAGATTTGTCTTTAAATTTTCGCATGATCGATTCAGTCGTAACCGACGCTAATTTTTTATCCGGTTTGACTAGGGTACAGGCTGCTATCAGACCGGTTAGCTCGTCTGAGGCATAAACTGATTTTGCCATCAAAGTTATTCTTTGTTCTTTGTCACAATGGCCGCGGACGGCGTCGATTATTAATTTGTCAGCACCGATTGCCTGTAATTTTTTGGTTGTTTCTTCGGTGTGAAGTTCGAGAGACTTATTGGTAATTTCATAATCCGCGTCATGGAGGATACCGGTAATTTCCCAGTCATCCGCGGCTAGTTCAGGATTTTTACCTTTTTTGGAAAAATAATTGTAGAGACTTGCCATTGTGAAACCAACCGCCAAAGCATGTTTTTTCATATTTGGAGAATTTTCCAACTCGTCCAAAATTTTTAGTGCTTCACTTTGAGTCATGAGCGCTATTTTTCTCTTTTACCTTTGGGCCTCAAGGTCGGGAAAAGAATTACGTCAGAAATTGACGGGGAATCTGTCATAACCATAATCCATCTGTCGATTCCCGGACCAATACCTGAAGTTGGCGGCATGCCGTATTCCAACGCTTCCAAAAAGTCTTCGTCTATTACCTGAGCTTCGGGGTTGCCGGCTTTTTCCTTTTCTTTTTCGCGAATCCAGGCATCTCTTAATGCTTGGGGGTCGTTTTGCTCGGAGTAATTAGTCCCCATTTCCATTCCGGCAACATAAATATCAAAACTTTCAACAAATCTCGGGTCTTGGGCTTTTTTCTTTGCCAGTGGATAAAAATCTGCAGGATAATCGTAAACAAAAGTTGGTTGGATTAATTCATAAGTGCACTTTTTTTCAAAAATTTCCAGAAGTATTTCACCGTCGGTCATAAAATCTTTTACCTCTACTCCAATTTTTTTCGCCAGTTTGGTAGCTTTTTCTAAAGTGTCGATTTGTTCTATCGCAACGCCGGTATGTTTTTTAAATAAATCCGCAAGCTTAATTCTTGGCCAAGGTCTTTTAAATTCAAGCTCATGATTTTGGTACTTAATTTTTGTAGTTTTAAAAACTTTTAGCGCAACGTACTCGAACATTTCTTCTATCAAGTCCATGTTGTCTTCATAATTTGCATATGCCCACATGGTTTCAAGCATTGTAAATTCGGGGTTATGGTTTTTGTCCATCCCCTCATTTCTGAAGGTATGCCCCATTTCGAAAACTTTTTCAAAACCACCGACTATCAGCCTTTTTAAATAAAGTTCGTTTGAAATTCTAAGATATAAATCCGTGTTTAGGGTGTTGTGGTGTGTTTTAAACGGTCTGGCCCTTGTGCCCCCGTAAAGACTTTGAAGAATAGGTTCTTCGACTTCGATGTATCCTTTAACTTCAATCAAAAATTTCCTGATAGTGCTGGTGATTTTCGATCTTTTTTCGAAAGTTTTTTTTACCCCCTTGTTTACCAGGAGATCAAGATATCTTTTCCTGTTCCTTTGTTCGACGTCTTTTAGGCCATACCATGTCGAGGGCAGGGGTTTTGTTGATTTTGCGAGAATTTTTAATTTTTCGACAAATATTGTTAATTCTCCGGCCTGAGTTTTTTTGACTTCTCCCTCTACTTCTAAAAAGTCACCGATATCCAGCAATGCGATGAGTTGAGAATTGAGATTTGAAAGTTGAGAGTTTGAGAAAAAGGCTTGGATTTTGCCGGATTCGTCGACCAGGTCCATGAAACTGGACCCGCCGTGGCCTCTAACTGCCATGATACGGCCAGCGGTTGCGACTTTTTTGCCCAAAGATTTTTGCGACTGGGCGACAGTGTTTTTTTTGTCGCTTTTGGAAGGATAAGGATCAAGGCCTAATTTTTTAATTTTTTCGAGCTTTTCCAAGCGGATTTTTTCGAGCTTTTCGATTGGTTCCATGGCAAAAGTATAAGCAAGCTTGCGTCACTAGTCAAAGACTAATTCCTAATGACAAGCTTGACATACTCGCAAGCGGGTCTATTGAGAAGAATTGTATTTATCAATCAAGAGGGGTGTCTTCTAATACAAACGGATTTTTGAGCGGACTATAACCATAATTTGGATTTGACACAATTGCTTGAGCTATCTCAAACTCCTGTCTGGGGCTCGTCGGTTGAGAGAAAATAACTTCGAGAAGTTTTTTCTTTCCTTCTGTTCTGAGTTGCGTGGCAATTTGTCGATGCAATAAAAAGCCCATACCGTATGAGAGTAGATAGGGATTTCTCTCACCGTCTTTAGTTCTTTCATCGAGCTGCTTTGCAACCTCCTCTGCAGGTTCTGCCGGGAAAAATTCCTGTACATAATGCACTGCGCGGCGAAGATCAAATCGTTTGCCTTGTGATTTCGCACGGTTTGCTCTAATTTGTAGGTTATTATAGGCAAGTTGTCTGACACCTTCCAGTTCGAGCTCGAAAAGAGCATCTTCGGGTAACATCTGCAATAGTTCGGGTACAAAGTGGTGAAGTGTTTGGGCAATTCCTTCGCAAGCGACTTGTTCCGGAATGTGAAGAGAAGTGATACCTAATGCAGGAATCGTTTTACCCTCATCGATAGCTCTCTGCCATCCGTACATCTGTGCAACGTGACCGCCTACCTCATGCACAGACATGGCCCAAGCTTTGGCTTTAGTTAATTTATGGGCATGTCTCGGGTGCGTATTTACTCTGAGTCTAAAATCATCTCTCTTACCGTCTGTCCAATTTATCCAATACTCATCTACGGAGTCTTGCGTCACTCTGTATGTGGGCTGGAAGTCCCTTCCCAAAAACCTTGATAGTGATACGAGTAAGGTTTGGGAGTGTTCAGTTATCTCTCTTGTAAAATCGGCAGGCGACAAAGTTTTCGAACGGAACTTTTCGATGCTTGCCTTGTTCCAGTTTCCTGGAAAATGGATCTTTGCAGCTTCCAGCTGCGCTCTGATTACAGTTTCATCTATTTCCTGAGGAGTAAAGCCCTGGGTAATTTTAACCCGGTCTTCCCATGGCAACTTTATTCCAAGTTTTTCCTGGTAAAAAAGTATGTGGGCTGCAAGAGTGTCTTGAAGGAATCCTAACTGTAATGCGACTTTGGGATCATTGGGGACTTCCATTTCCCTTGAAATTCTATGCAAGACTTGAAGGTCGCGGATTATTTCCCGCCATTCAGGAACTGTTGGAGCAGATCTTGTAAATTTAAGAAACCTGGAGTATCTTAGGTCCTCGGGAGCTAAGTCAAAGTCGATGGCATTTCTTCTTTTGCCCTCCATGGCATAGGTTGCTCGAATACTATCTACAACCTCGTCGGATAATTCAAGTATCGAAGGCTCAAATAGTCTTAGTTGGCCTTCCTGTCTAGTGGCTCTATCTCGGCCTATTAATCTCTGGCCCAATTCTTTGCCGAATCCTTTCAACCTAGAAAAATGGTTGAGCCTAAAATCGTTTATTCCCCCGTTATTTTCAAGTCTATCAGTTGCCATTTATCTTGTTGTTGTTTAGAACAGAATTTGTATTATATAAATTTAAGTAAACTTCTTCAAGTTCCCTCTGAATCGTTCGAATACCTCCAATGAAGCATATTCATCTACAAATTGCTTAGCATCTTCATATGTACCAACCGCCAAAATCCTTTCCAGGGCATCTGCCAGTTCAGTGATGGACACGAATAACTTTGTGAAGTTTGGCCATGAGAAACCTTGAGACCCACGAATCGCTCCATTGTCCAAAAAGTAATTTAAGGCAATTGCAAAACCTTTTGCATAGTGCAAAACTCCCGGCTCTTTGAGATATGAGATCCACCACGCGAAGGCTCTGGCAATAAACATCACAATTATTGATTCGAGTTCTTTTTGGCTGATGATGTTTTTAAGAAGAAGGGATCCACAAGCTCTTACGCCAAAAACAGAGGCAGCAATTTCATCAAAAACCGGGAAATATTCTTTCAATCTTGTTTCCGCATCCCTATATCTCAAAAGTGGATGAGAAATTTCATGCAGGTATGTGTTCCTTAACGAACCTGTTTTTAGAACAGAGGACGAATAACCCTGTTGAAATTTATCTTCAAATACTGCTTTAAATATTGGGAGGTGTTGTGTTTTGAATTTGTTGTCGAATGACTGCTTGAAAATAACTATTTCCGAACCGTGTTTTTCCATTAAATTTACATCATTTGGAAGATTGGAGCTGGTGAACATATATCTTGAGATGAGACCGGAAAATATTAAAGTGTGATCCACTCTCACCTGAATTTTATTTAGGAATTCGACTTTTTCCGAAGGGGCAAGAACTTTTCTTCTGGCGGATACGATATAGTCTTTGAAAGCTATTGCTTCTTTTGTCTGTTCTTCGTCCATGATTCCAATCCAAGATTGGTATGAGCATTTTGTAAAAAATAATTTATCATCATAGCGTTCAATAGGACCTATTACGAAATTGATTTTGTAAGGTTTCATGGAAAGCCAGTAGATATCACTTGCTTCGTACTTTCCCTGAATAAGCGAATCTGCCTGCAAATAAAGACGGCTGGAAAATTCTTTATTGCCGGTTAACTTGGCTGCAGCTCTGATGGATTTTGCGATTTTTTCGAGTTGTTTTTTGTACTTGGCGTGGTAGGGTACTGCTTGGAGTTTATTATCTTTTCTCTCAATAATAGTGTACGGAGATAAAATCTCCGGATTTTTCTGGGATTCTTTTAGAATTTCTTCTTTCGTGGCGTCATGCGGATAAAAATTGGCTCCAGGCATTCTGGGATTTTCCTGAAGTTTATAAATTTCTGCGACTTCTTCTGCAGCCTGAATTAATTTATCGACAACTTTTTTTTCGGAGGTTGTGAGATTTAACTTCCCCGGCGGGAAGCGTTGTACTGGAAAGTGGTTCATTTTACTTGATTTCCAATACTTTGAGTTTGCTCTTTACCGGACCAACTGCGACTTCAATCGTTTCGCCAGGTTTTAGTCCAAGAAGCGCCTGGCCGACCGGCGATTCATTACTAATTTTGTTTTTTGCAGGATCTGCTTCTACTGAACCAACGATAGCAAACTCATGAACTTCATCGTTCATTTGAACAACTATTGAGGAACCAATTACAACTATATCGCTTTTTTGAGCAGCCTGGATTATTTGTGCCCTGTTCAAAACTTCTTCAAGTAGATTTATTCGATGTTCCAGTAGCGCCTGTTCTTCTTTGGCGGCGTCGTATTCAGAATTTTCTGCCAGATCGCCAAACTCGCGAGCCCTGTTGATGCGTTGAGCGATAGCCGGCCTTTTTTCCTTTACAAGAGATTCATATTCTTGCCTAAGTTCGGTCAGACCTTCACTTGTTAAAATAAATTTTTTGGACATTGATTGCATATTAAATTAAGCGTGGCTTATTCTAGTGCAAAAAAGTGAAATGGTCAAGCCTTTTCCATTCCACTAATTTTCTATTTATATACTTAGTTCAGGCACAAATTCTGTAATATTTATCACAAATGACTTCACACATCTAGCTTGTTCTGATAGAATTGGGCTTGCTCTCGGCTCTATTTCGAGCGTTAGCGAGAATCAGAGCTGTGAGAAGCAAGGCTCTATCGTCTAGTGGTTAGGACCCTCTTTCGCATAAAGCTTCAGAGGGCAAGCGCTTTTGTGATAGACATACTATTTATACTGCCGCTTTCGTCTAGTGGCCCAGGACACAGCGTTCTCAACGCTGTAACACCGGTTCGACTCCGGTAAGCGGCACTGCGTCAGAACTAAATTTTGGGATTGAAAAAAAATATGAAGATATCGGCCTGCATTCTTGCTTTTTTGCTGCTTTTTTATTCGATAACTTCTGCTGTTTTTGGACAGATTAGTTATCATTTTCCTGAAGCTTCTGAGGGACAAATTAACGAAGCGGTTGCCAAAATAGTGCCTATCAGGTGGCTCCCGTCCCATCCCTTATACTTTTTAATACGGGTAAGGGAGACTTTTTCCAGGGCTTTGCAACCATCAAGCGCCAAGCGGGCCGGTTTTGATTTTGTGCTATCGGGTAAAAGACTTAAGGAGGCTTATCTGCTTCTCGAAAATGGCGACTTGAAAAATACGGGGAAGTCGCTTAATAGATATTCTTCAAAGCTTGCAGACGTTGGCAAACAATTGGAAAAAGCCAGATCACAAAATCAGGATATTGCAGCACTTACTGCGGAGATGTCAGAGAGATTTAAAAATCATGAAGTTTTACTTTATGCAATTTCCAAAAAATCCGAAGCTGGTGATTTAGATGAGGTTATTAATGCTTCCGGGGACAGTTTTGTCAACAGTATAATGGTTATAAATAACATTTTGCCGGGCGTAAAGGACAGGTATAAAACTATAACAAACGCGGAAAATATAGAAAGCAGTCAATCTGCCATGCCAACACCAAGTCCGCTTGGAACATTCCAAGCGTCCCCTTCCGCAAGACCCAAGAGGATCATATATTAGAGTGCACAGAGATTAGTGATTAGTGATTAGTGATTAGTGATTAGTGATTAGACTAGGAAGGGAATGAGTAAGAGGGCTACTATGTTAATTATCTTGATCATGGGATTAATGGCTGGTCCGGCTGTGTCCTTGTAGGGATCACCGACGGTGTCACCTGTGACCGCTGCTTTGTGAGCGTCGCTGCCTTTACCGCCAAAATTGCCAGCTTCTATATATTTTTTAGCATTGTCCCAGGCCGCTCCTCCGGTTGTCATCGAAATTGCCACAAAAACACCAGTAACAATTGAGCCCATCAGAAGTCCGCCTAAAGCCTTGGGACCAAGGGTAAATCCAACGATAATCGGCGCAAAAGTCGGAATAAGCGCCGGAACTATCATTAGCTGAAGCGCTTTTTTGGTTACGATATCTACGGCTTTATCGTACTCGGGTTTATCTTTGCCAGAAAGAATACCCGGAAGCTCTTTAAATTGACGTCTTACTTCATCAACTACGGCTCCACCGGCAATGCCCACTGCTTCCATTGCGTAGGAAGCGAACAAAAATGGTAAGGCTGCACCGATTAGGAGACCAACTAAAACTTTGGGGTCAGAAAGAGAAAAATCAACAGCTGCCCCTTTTGAGGCAAGTTCCTGGGAATAGGATGCAAAAAGGACAAGAGCGGCAAGAACGGCTGAAGCAATTGCATAGCCTTTGGTGATAGCTTTTGTTGTATTGCCAACTGCGTCTAGGGAATCCGTGATATCACGAATTTGTTTCGGAAGATGTGCCATTTCGGCAATCCCCCCGGCGTTGTCTGTAATCGGACCAAATGCATCTATTGCAACGATAATTCCGGTCAGCGAAAGCATGGAAACCGCTGCTATTGCAATACCATAAAGACCTGCGAGCTGGTAGGAAATAAGGATGCCTGCACAAAGAACAATGACAGGCCAGAAGGTAGACCTAAGTGAAACAGCAAGACCGGCGATTATGTTTGTGGCATGGCCGGTTGTTGAGGCTGCGGCAATTTGTTTTACAGGATTAAATTTAGTCGCTGTGTAATATTCGGTAATTAAAACCATAAATACGGTAACAATAACTCCAATAACGCTTGTGAAATAAATGTTAATGGGATCAAGTGCTCCGTTTGCGTTTGTTGAAATTATTGTCGCAGGATAAAAGCCGAGAATAGATACAGCTCCAGCAACGATTAAACCAACATAAAGAGCACCCATGATACTTTTGTTTTTGGGCAGTTTTACAAAAAATGTGGAAATTATTGTTGACAGGAGACCGATTGCACCAAGAGTCATGGGATAAATAATTGCACCGATTGAATTTGGGAAAAGCAAACGTCCGAGAAGCATAGCTGCAATCAAGGTTACGGCGTATGTTTCAAAAAGGTCTGCCGCCATGCCGGCGCAGTCACCCACATTATCACCTACGTTATCGGCAATTACTGCCGGGTTTCTTGGGTCATCTTCCGGAATACCCGCTTCAGCTTTGCCTACAAGATCCGCTCCAACATCCGCGCCTTTTGTAAAAATTCCGCCACCTAATCTGGCAAAGATTGATATCAAGGACCCTCCAAAACCCAATCCGACGAGACCGGAAATGTCACCTGTTGCGCCGAAAAATCCTGCTGTCGAGAGCAGAGCCAGACCGGCAACCAATAGGCCTGTTACGGATCCGCCCGAAAATGCAACGCCAAATGCCGGCGCAAGACCATTTTTGGCCGCTTGAGCAGTTCTGACGTTTGCTCTAACTGATATGTTCATACCAATAAAACCGGAGGCGGCGGACGCAATTGCACCTACCAAAAATCCACTTGCGGTAGTAAGTGAAAGCGCCTGCCAAAGCGCAAGAAAGATTACTGTTGCGGCAATTGCAATTATGCTGTACTGCCGGTTAAGGTAAGCTTTTGCGCCTTCTGCGATAGCATCTGAAATCTGGCGCATTTTAGGAGTGCCGGCATCTTGTGAAATTATTCTGAATGAGATTATTAAACCATATAAAATAGCCGCAGTTGCAGCGGCAAGAGCGAATGGCAGACCCAGTGCTGGATTAATATTTAATAACATTTACCTGAAACTTTTGGAGCAGACTTTCGTTGATGATACAAAACTTTATGGGTTTTTTGCAACCGTAAGCTTAGCTAGCCGCTTGCGGTATGGAGAAGGGTTTTGATTCTTTTTGC
>Ga0209542_10012749_pt1 | contig 14626 bp, 13 predicted proteins | sample RifCSPhighO2_01_FD_184028 | JGI IMG/M metagenome (GOLD analysis project Ga0209542, IMG submission 184028) | Soil microbial communities from Rifle, Colorado - Rifle CSP2_plank highO2_0.1 (SPAdes) (version 2) | ecosystem: Environmental > Terrestrial > Deep subsurface > Rock core/Sediment ...
CATTTAGTTTAAGCCATTTGTTTTTTAAAATAAATTTGCTATACTGGGCCATATCTCAAATATAGCCGATTTTAGTATGGTTTTTGACGCGAGATTATTTAAAAAGATTTTGGGAATAACGGGAGCGGTGATTTTAGTTTTACTTATCGGCGCGTTATTACAAAATGAAGATAAGAAAATTTCTATAAGCAGCGCGGAGATTAAAGGCGCTTCGGATGAGTTTGTTGTTGGAGATAATTTAGAAACAGAGACGGCGGAAGGGATTGACGATGAAATTCCGAGTAATGACGATCAAGAGAGTAGCGATGGAGAGAGGGTTAAAACCATTAACCAGAAAAGCGGATTTTATGATGTGGTTAAAGTAATTGACGGCGATACAATTGTTGTTGATATTAGCGGCAAAAAAGAAACTTTACGATTGATCGGGATTGACGCGCCGGAAATTGGCGGAAACAGTTCAAAGAATAAATGTTTTGGAAAAGAGGCCGAAGAGTTTGCGAAAAATATTTTAAGCGATGCGAGTATTGAATTGGAAGAAGATGAGTCGCAAAACGATCGCGATAAATATGGCCGGCTCTTGCGCTATATTATTTTAAAAGACGGATCAAATTTTAATAAAACTTTGATCCGCGAAGGATTGGCAAAAGAATATACTTACAAAACGCCGTATAAATATCAAAAAGAATTTAAAAACGCGGAAACCGAAGCGCGCAAGGCAAAGAAAGGATTATGGTCGGATAATGCTTGCGCTTCGGGCAGTAAAGAAATTTTGATGAACAAAAATTCAGGCATTTCAATAAGCGATTGTTATTGTGAGAGCAATAAATATAATTGCTCTGATTTTAAAACGCATTTTGAAGCGCAGGAAGTTTTTGAGTGCTGTATGAAAAAAACAGGCGGCGATATTCACAAACTGGACGGAAACAGCGACAACCAAGTTTGCGAGAGCTTGCCATAATTAAGAAGATTCTTGTTCTTTTTCAAATTTGCATTCTTTGCTTGAGCAGCGGAGTTTGCCTTTGGCCGCAAAGACTATGAGGGATGAACATTGCGGGCAGATTTCGCCCGTGGGTTTTGACCAAAGGGCGAATTTGCAATCCGGGTAGCGGCCGCAAGAATAGAAGGTGCGGCCTTGCTTGCTGCGGCGCTCCGCAATATCGCCCTCCTTGCATTCCGGACATTTAATGCCCGTGGATTTTTGAATATTTTTTATTGTTTTGCATTCCGGATAGCGGGAACAGCCCAAAAATGGGCCGAATTTGCCATGTTTGACGGCCATTGGCGCGCCGCAATTGGGACAAATTTCTTCCGTAGTCTGCGGCTCTTCAATCTTGCCTTCTTTTGATAATTGTTTGATGTTGCGGCAATCGGGAAATCCGGTGCAGGCCAAAAATTTTCCGAATCGGCCTAATTTTACCACCATCGGCTTGCCGCATTTTTCGCAAATTTCCGAAGTCTCGGTTTCCGTCCCGAGATCTTTTTTGGTAATGTCATGATCTTTTTTCATAAGATTTGCTTTAAAAGGTTTATAAAAATTTTCAATAATTTTAATCCAAGATTCGGCGCCACGCGCGATCTCATCAAGCCGGTGTTCCATTTCGGCTGTGAATTTATAATCAACGATTTCCGGAAAATGCTTGACCAAAAGATCATTGACGAGAAATGCGATATCGGTTGGCTTGAGACGCTTTTCAATTTTCTCAACATACCCGCGATCAACAATCGTGGCGATTGTCGGGGCATAAGTGGACGGACGGCCGATGCCGTATTCTTCCAATATTTTGATAAGTCCCGCTTCGCTGAAACGCGCCGGCGGTTCGGTAAAATGCTGTTCCGGTAAAACTTTCAAGAGATTAAGCGCGTCATTATGGTTGAAATGAGGGAGAATATTCTCTTGCTGCTGTTCCGAATATATCTTAAGAAATCCTTCAAAAACCATTTGATTGCCATTGGCGCGCAATCCGTAATTTCCGGCCGTTATGTCAATCGCGGTTTGCAAAAATCCGGCTTCGGGCATTTGACTGGCCACGGCTCTCCGCCAAATCAGCTCGTATAATTTTGCCATCCGTTCGTCAAGAAATTTTTTGGCTTCTTCCGGAGTAATGCTCACATCGGTCGGCCGGATCGCTTCGTGCGCTTCTTGCGCCAGCTTTGATTTGGCTTTAAATTGGCGCGGGGCGGGAAGAGAAAATTCATTGCCTAAACTGCCTTCCAAATATTGTTTGCACTCGCCCAGAAATTTTTCCGAAAGATTAAACGAGTCCGTACGCATATAGGTGATAAGGCCGACTTGCCCGCGCGCTCCCAATTCTTGGCCCTCGTAAAGCTGCTGGGCAAACATCATTGTTTGTTTGGCGGAAAATCCCAGGCGGCGATTGGCCTCTTGCTGAAGCGTGGAAGTGGTGAATGGAGCGTGCGGAGTCTTTCTGACTTCCTTTTGGGCGATATTGCTTACTGCGTATTTTTGTTTTTCCAAATCTTGAGCGATTTCTTTGGCTCTAATTTCGTCGGCAATATCAAATTTGTCCAAGGATTTATCGTTAATTTTTACAAGACGCGCGATAAAAGGCGGGAATTTTTCTTTGGAAAGTTCAGTTTCTACAGTCCAATATTCTTGCGCCTTAAAAGCCTGAATTTCTCTTTCTCTCTCCACAATCAGCCGCACGGCGACCGATTGCACGCGTCCGGCGGAAAGTCCTTTTACCACTTTGCGCCACAAGAAAGGGGAGAGTTCGTAGCCGACCAAGCGATCCAAAACGCGGCGGGCTTGCTGGGCGTCCACCATTCGCAAATTGATTGAGCGCGGATTTTTAAAAGCGTCCAGGATGGCTTGCTCCGTGATCTCGTGAAAAACAATGCGTTTGATTTTTTTCGGATCAGTTTTTAGGATTTCCGAAAGATGCCAGGAAATGGCTTCGCCTTCGCGGTCCGCGTCAGTCGCGAAATATATTTCATCCGATTTGCCGGCCAATTTTTTCAATTTTGTGACATTTTTTTGCGCCTTTCTCGGGACGACATATTGCGGGATGAATCCATGTTCTATGTCAATGCCCATTTTGCTTTTGGGCAGATCCCTAACATGGCCGTAAGACGATTCAATTGAAAAATCCTTACCCAAAAAGCGGGCAATGGTTTTAGCTTTAGTGGGGGATTCTACGATTACTAATTTCATATTATTTTTTAGGCAATATCAGATTTTAATATACATCCCGGCGCCCGTATTTTTGACCAGGCCTTTCATCTCCATAATGGTAAGTGTACTATTGATAATTTTTGTGTCAAGTCCGGAGGGAGAAATAATGTCGTCAAGATGAGTCGGATTGTCGGATAAAAGCTCCAATATTTTGCGCTCTTCAGGCGATGAAGGAAAGATTTTTTTGGCTTGGCCGGATTGTTTGGTTTGGGCGATATTTAGAACATCAAAAATATCATTGGCGGAAAGCAGAGGGTGAGCGCCTTGTTTGATTAGAGCGTTCGGGCCGGCGGCATTGGGATTTGTGATATTGCCGGGTACGGCAAAAACTTCTCTATTTTGTTCCAAAGCGAAACGGGCCGTAATCAGCGATCCGGATTTTAATTCACCCTCAACTACTATAATCGCTTGGGCGAGTCCCGAAATAATCCGATTGCGGGCCGGGAAATGCGGAACGAGCGCGGGTGTGGCCGGCGGATATTCAGAGATCACCGCGCCGAATTCCGATGAGATGGAGTTTGCTAATTTGCGATTGACGGACGGGTATAGCGTTTTGTCGTCAATTCCGCCGCCTAAGACGGCGATTGTTTTTCCGCCTGCTCCCATAGCGGCTTGGTGAGCCGCCGTATCAATACCGAGAGCCAAGCCGCTTATGATTAAAATATTTTGGGCGGCCAATTCGGCGGATATTTTTTTCGCGATATTCAGTCCGTAAGCGGTCGGCTTTCTTGCGCCGACAATTGCGACGGCTATTTCATAATCGGGGATTTTTCCTCTGACAAAAAGCCCGAAAGGGGCGTTGTGAATCTCTTTTAATAATTTCGGATATTCCGCCGCTTCTTGGCAGATGAAATCTATGTTTTGCTTTGCCAAATTTTCCCATTCCTTTTCCAAATTGATTTTCTCTTTATGCGCGCGGATGATGGTTAAAATATCATCAGGCAGGCCATTTGTTTCATAGTCGCGAATTGGCGCTTGCCAAGCATTTTCCGCTGTTTTAAAAGTTTGTATTATTTTTTGAAAGCGAACCGGGCCGATGTTGGGAATAAGAGAGAAGCCAAGAGTGTAAAATAAGTCGGAATCCATAATTATTGATTTTTGTTTTTTGCTTCCTTTAAAAGAGTTTCTGTTATTTCTTCAATTTCTCCGTCCAAGATTCCGGGCAAATTATGCCAGCTGATGCCTATTCGATGATCCGTAATGCGATCTTGAGGGAAATTGTAAGTGCGGATTTTTTCCGAGCGCATGCCAAAACCGATTTGGCTTTTGCGCGCGGCTCTTTCCTTTTCCATTTTTTCTTCCAGCCGTTTGGCGAAAATTCTGGAACGCAAAACTTCCATGGCGCGTTCGCGGTTTTGCCGCTGGCTCCGTTCATTTTGGCAGGAGACTGCGATGCCGGTCGGAAGATGAACAATGCGGACTGCGGAATAAGTGGTATTGACGCTTTGTCCGCCGGCTCCGCCCGAAGTTGATACTTCCATTTTAATGTCTTCCGGCTTGATGGCTACATCCACTTCTTCGGCAACCGGTAAAACAGCAACCGTGACCGTAGAAGTGTGTACACGGCCGCTTTTTTCCGTTTCCGGAACTCTCTGGACGCGATGGACGCCGCTTTCAAATTGCAAATGCTTGTAGACATGCTCGCCGCGGATTTCAAAAGTGATTTCTTTGAATCCGCCTAAAGGCGTACTGTGCGAATCGGTCAGAATTGTTTTCCAGCCTTTTCTTTCAGCATAGCGCGCGTACATCCTGAAAAGGCTGGCGGCAAAAAGTTCAGCCTCATCTCCGCCCACTCCGGCGCGGATTTCCACGATAATATCGCGATCGGCCATGGGATCGGGAGGAGTAAGCTCGTCTTCAATGTGATGAAGCAAATCCATTCGCCTTTTCTCAAGTTCGGATAATTCCTCTTTAGCGATTTCTTTCATTTCTGCGTCTACTTCTTCTTCAAATGTTTTTTTAATGTCGGCAAGCGCTTTATTGACCGTTTCCAATTCTTGGCGCAGACCGACGATTCGACTGAGGCGATTATACTCCTTTATCAACTTCTGATATTCGTCAGTATTTTGAATAACCGAAGGATCTTGGAGCAGGCGCTCCACTTCGTCGTGCCTTTCTTGGATTTTTTTCAGATCTTCAATCATACGCGCTTTAAAACAAAAAACCTACCTTGATTGACGGCGGTAGGAATTTTGTTTGATTTAAAATTTGTTAAGCTTCGGCTTTTGTTTTTTCGCCGATTTTGATTGTCTCATCCACTTTGAATTTTTTCACCCGTTCTTTTTTCGGTTTGGCAGTCGCTTTAATTTGCGCGCTTTTTTCCGATTGTTTCTTAAACCGGTCAACCCGTCCGGCCGTGTCAATCAATTTTTGTTTTCCGGAATAAAACGGATGGCAATTTGAACAGATTTCTACGCGGATTTCCTTCATAGTTGATCCGGTGGCAAAAGTGTGGCCGCACGCGCAAACGACTTTCGCGTCGGTGTGATAAGCGGGATGAATGGCTTGTTTCATAGTATTTGTCAGTTTAGTATAAATAGAGCGAGGTCAATAAATAATTTATCCGACTTTGCATATAATAAAATAATTTTCAAGACTTGTCAAGGCTTGACATTTTACAATTTTCTGATACAATAAAGTATCCGATATAATTGTTCTTTGAAATCTCGCTTGCCGGATGATCGCCCCGCACCTTTTATGTTCATTGTTTTTCATGTATTAAATGCTATATTGTAATATTTATGTATTATGTCTATATTATTAAAAGCAGTAAAAACGGAAAATTATATATAGGATATACTGCTAATTTAAAAGAGCGAATGATAAAACATAATTCTGCAACAGAAAAATCAACTAAGGCTTATGCGCCATGGAAGTTAGTTTATTATGAAGCATACAAATCAGAATCAGATGCTCGAAAGCGCGAATTAAGACTGAAGGACTTTGGAAAGGCCTATGGCCAACTCAAACGACGAATGACTGATAGTTTATCAGGAACATAAAAGGTGCGGGGAGGAAAGTCCGAACACCCGCGCGGTATGCCAAATTTTGACATATCGCGTTGTCGTGAACACCGCTAACGGCGGCCGAGGGCAACCTTAGGGCATCCTGCAGGGCGCGGAAACCGCGTTTAAAAGGAGAGAGTGCAACAGAAACATACCGCCCGGGCGCTTGCGTCCGGGTAAGGTTGAAATCGCGGGGAGCGCGATTAAGCGTTCTTAATGTAAGAGCCCGCGCGCTTATTCCGAGAGGAATCGGCGGGGCAAACCCGTTCTGGTGCAAGGGGAAAATAACACCCGCCTGACCTCGTCAGCAATGGCGAGGATAGAGAGATGATCATCGCCCCGCACCTTTTCCGCGCATTTTAGAAATTATAATCCTTAACTCGCATCCACGCTTGATAAATATTGTTGATCACAAGTTTTAAATTAAACGAATAATACTTGCGCATAATATTTGACAATTTGGTTGTGAAAATATCAATACTAAGAAATAAAGGATTGATTAAAATTTCTGCGCAGAAAAGGTGCGGGGCACAAAATTCGGCTTATAGGCAAGCGAGTTTTCAGAGAGCAATCACGAATATACAAATCAAAAACAAATATACGAATTTGTATATTCGAGGCAATTCGTATATTAGGGATTACTATATGCAAAAAATAAGACTGTTTTTTACCGCTCTTCTTGTTCCGGTTGATTTCTTAATGTTGATTTCGGCCGGACTGGCCGCGTATTGGCTGCGCTTTACCACGCCTCTTACTGAAGTCTTGCCGGTGATTTATGAGATTCCGTTTAAAGAATATTTCCAAATTCTCATCGGTGTGGCATTTTTGTGGATTTTTATTTTCGCCATTGGCGGACTGTACACCATAAAGATTGACCGTCGTTTTTTTCCGGAATTAGGCAGGATTATTTTATCTTGTTCGGCCGGGATCATGGCCATAATCGTGGTGATGTTTTTCGTGCGGGAGCTTTTCAGTTCGCGCTTTATTGTCCTGACCGCGTGGATTTTGAGCATTGTGTTCATAGCGATCGGCAGAAGAATTTTGATTTTAATTGAAAAAGCGACTACCAAACAAGGCATCGGATTACAAAGAGCGATTCTGATCGGAGATTCATGGGCCGCGAATAATTTGGTCGAAATATTCCGCCAAAATCCGGCCAAAGGCTTTGCCATTGCTTACCGTTTTTCAAGATTTGACGACGGAACGGAAAGGCAGATCAAAGAAATCTTGGCCGCCGACCGCGTGGATGAAATAATTCTGGCCGATCCGCTGCTGGACCGAAAAATAGTTTCTCAGATTTTGGAATTCGCCAATGCTTATCATTTGGAATTTCGCTATGTGCCGGATGTTTTCGGGGAAAAAAGTTTTGCCGTAGAGACACAGCTTGTCGGCGATATTCCGCTCCTTCATGTGAAACGAACCGCTCTGGACGGCTGGGGAAGAATTGCCAAGCGCTGTTTCGATGTGGTCGGTTCGGTAATCGGGCTCATAATTCTTTCGCCTATATTTTTGATTATCGCTATTTTTATAAAATTCAATTCCGCCGGGCCGGTTTTTGTCCGCCTGAAAAGAGTGGGGCAAGGCGCCAATCTGTTTCAAATGTACAAATTCCGCTCAATGATTGACAACGCGCATGTTTTAAAAAAGGATCTGATGGCTTATAATGAAAGAAAAGAAGGGCCGCTGTTTAAAATGGCCAATGATCCGAGAATAACGAGTGTTGGCCGGATTTTGCGCAAAACCAGTTTGGATGAGTTGCCTCAATTAATCAATGTTTTAAAAGGGGAGATGAGCTTGGTCGGCCCGCGCGCGCACGAGCCCGAAGAAGTGTCGCAATACACTTTGGAGCAAAGAAAGCTTTTGACGATTCGTCCCGGAATGACCGGGCTTCCGCAAATCAGCGGCCGCGACAAATTGAATTTTTCGCGCGAAGCTCAGCTTGATATTTTTTATATTGAACATTGGTCGCTCAAATTAGATTTGATTATTTTATTGAAAACGCCGCTGGCCGTAGTACTGAAACCGGCCGTATGATTTAAGCTTCCGTAGCTTCACTAGCTTCTTTAGCTTTTTAGAATCGGTTCGACAAGCTAACGAAGCTTTGGAAGCTAACAAGCTAACGAAACTACTATGCGCGTTGCCTTAGTCCACGATCATCTTAATCAAATCGGCGGGGCGGAAAAGGTGCTGGAAGTCTTTTCCGATATGTTTCCCAAAGCGCCGATTTATACCTTGATTTTTGATCCAAAGAAAATCGGATCTTTTTTGGCCGGAAAAAAAATCAACGAATCAGTGATCAGCCGCTTGCCCTTGGCGCGCTTATTTTTCCGATGGTATTTGCCGCTGATGCCGGCGGCCACGGAAAGCTATGATTTGAGAGGATACGATTTGGTACTCTCGGATTCCTCCGGAATGGCCAAAGGAGTTTTGACGCATCCCAAGACAATTCATATTTGCTATTGCCATACGCCCACGCGCTATTTATGGAGCGACGCGGCCGTGGAAATTGATCCATTGGAGAAATTTCCCGTAATCGGGAGAATGAGCCAGCTTTTGAGAAGTTATTTGAGAATGTGGGACGCGCTTTCGATAAGCCGGGTTGATTATTTTATCGCCAATTCGCATTTTGTGGCCGAGCGGATCAAGAAATATTATAAAAAAGATTCGGTCGTGATCTATCCGCCAGTGGATTTGTCAAAATGCGCCATCTCGCAAACGCAAGAAAAATATTTCGTGATCGTGGGTAGGATGCGGCCGTATAAAAGATTTGATTTGGCAATAAGCGCGTTTAACCGCCTCGGGATCCCTTTGAAAGTTATTGGCGGCGGAGAAGAGCTGGCGCATCTCAAAGAAAACGCAAAACCGAACATTGAATTTTTGGGATCATTGCCGGATCGGGAAAAATTTGAGATAATATCCCGTGCGCAGGCGCTGATCCATCCGCAAGAAGAAGATTTCGGCATTACGGCCATAGAGGCGATGGGCTGCGGCCGGCCCGTGATCGCTTATGACGCGGGCGGAGCCAAGGAAACGGTGATAGACGGGCAAACCGGAGTTTTGTTTGACGAGCAATCATGGGAGAGTTTGGGCGACGCGGTAATTCGATTCCGATCAGAAGATTTTGACCCGCAAGTTGTCCGCGCCCACGCGGAAAAATTCGGAGTGGAGAGATTTGAGAGGGAGATAAATGATTTTATTGGGAAATGCATCGCTGAATCGGGAATCGGGAATCGGGAATCGGGAATCGTTGCTGTTTAATTTTTTCAATGATTCATTATTCATAATTCATAATTCATAATTCATAATTCATTATTCGTCCGTGTATGACTTTTTTCGCTTTTATAAAAATCATCAATTTAAATAAAATTAAGATCATCGCCATTGCGCTGGTCGTGGGAATTTTAGCCGTCTTGATCACTGAATTTTTACCGGCCAAATACGATGCCTCTGTCGCTCTGAATGTAATCAGAGTAAATCGCGAGGAAACCGGTGATTACCAGTACGATGGATTTTACGCCATTCAGGCTTCCAATCTTTTTGCCGAAACGATTGTTTCATGGCTTGAGACGCCGGCCGTGGTTAAAGAAATCTATGAGCAAAGCGGAAAAAAAGACGCTGTCTTGAGCCTTTCTGATTTTACCGGAGCCTTCAAAGCGAAAAAATTGTCCAGCCAAAATATTACGGTAAAATTTTCATCCAAGACGGAAGAAGAAGCAAAAACGCTCGCTTCGTCGCTCGTTTCCGTGGTTGAAAAAAAATCCCAAGCCTCTTTGGAAACATCCAAGAAAGAAGCGGTGTTTGAAATAAAATCAGCCGATCCGGTGATAGTCAAAAGGACATACGACGCGGCTATAACATTTTTCGCCGGATTGATCACCGGCTTGGCACTCGGCATTTTGTGGGCGGCGGGGAAGAATTATTTTTATGAGAATAGGAATTGACGGCCGCTGTCTTCAGGATAATCCGCGGACCGGAGTGGGGGAAGCCGCTTTTTATTTGATAAAAAATTTGGCAAGGATTGATCGGAGCTCGGAAATTTTTGTTCTTTTAAACGCTTACGGAGATATTGGCATTGAATTTGAAGAGCCGAATATTAAAATAATAAAAAAAGATATTCCGAATAAACTTTTAAACGCGAGCTTGAAATTTTTCAAAAAACCGCTCCTTGATTCTTTTTTTGACAAGATCGATTTGTTTTTCGCGCCAAATTGGAATTTTATCAGTTTATCGCCTAATTTGACATTTGTCCTTACGGTGCACGATTTGAGTATTTTTTTGTATCCGGAATTTTACTCCCCTTACAGCCGTTTTTGGCACAAATGGCTTTTGAGTATAAAAAGATTAATAGAACGCGCCGATCATATTATTGTTCCGTCAAGTACGACCAAAAATGACTTGGAGAAATTATTTCCAGTTTCAAAAAACAAAACAACGGTGATCCTATGGGGAGCAGACCATATTGAACAAACTCAAAACTCTCCGCCAAAGGCGGATTCGCCTCGGGCGAAAAAACTCAAAACTCATAATTTTGGAAATAAATACATTTTGTTTTTGGCAACGGTTGAAGAAAGAAAAAATGTCCGCGGATTAATAGCGGCTTATGAGTATGCGCGAGAGAAAAAAATGATAAGCGATGATATTGATCTTATATTGGCCGGGCCCAAAGGTTACGGACTTTCCGCGATTAAAAAAATGGCTGAAAAATCAAAATTCTTTCCGCAGATAAAAATTCTTGGTCCGGTAAGCGACGAGCAAAAGATAGCTTTATACTCAAACGCCGCGGCATTCGCGTATCCGTCATTTTACGAAGGTTTTGGTTTCCCGCCCTTGGAAGCGATGGTATTTGGCGTTCCGGTGATTGCTGCTTCGTCCGCTTCGCTTGGCGAAATTTTAGGCAATGCCGCTCTGCTTGTCCAGCCATATCAAACGGCCGAATTGGCCGCGGCCATAAGCAATATTTTAAATGACGATAATTTAAGAAATACATACACCCAAAGAGGTTCGGAGCTAGTAAAAAAATACCAATGGAAGGTTGCGGCTGAAAAACTATCCGTAGCGTTTAAAAGCGCTTTCAAGAGCGCTTCTTGACACTATTATCAAGTTGTATTACAATAATCAAGTATTACTTATAAAATCAGCGGAATTATGCCCGGTAGTGAAAATTCGACTTCACTGCGCGGGAAATTCAAATATAAGACAAGATAAAATAACTTAACTGATTTAATATTTTAATCTTGGAATAAAAATTATTAGTAAATAACTGTCGAATTTCTACTACCGGGTATGAGCCAAGACAATCTAATTAAATTTGAATGCACTAATTGCCACCGCATCAATTATTGGACTACGCGGAATATTAAAAAAATTAAAACGCGGCTGGAGCTTAAAAAACACTGTCCCTGGTGCAAGAAACACGCATCTCACAAAGAAACGAAATAAAGACGCAAAAACCCTATTGTCGTATTCGGCCGCGGGATATTGCCTGCGGCCTTTTGGTTTAGTATAATAAGAATGGCTTCGCGAATTAATAAAGGGTCTGTCGTTCAATGGTAGTCGCCTCTCCGGCGACCCGCCGAAGAGGCGGGGACCGCGGTCTCCAATCCCGCACCTTTTTTGGGTCCATAGTTTCAATGGTAAAACATCGGTCTCCAAAACCGAGGTTCTCCGTTCGAATCGGAGTGGACCCGCAAAAGGTGCGGGACGATTCCTGCCAGACCCGCCAGTAATTATTTATAATCAATTCAACAATATGTCGGAGCAAGAAAATAAACCTTATCCCGAAGAAATTGAGGCGGAAAAAGATAATTTATCGGAACAATTAATACTTTTGGACGACGGTCGGACTGTTGAATTTTTTTATGACGCGAACAGCAATGAGCCGTGGCGATTTTATATTAGAGGCCAAAACGGAGAAATTACGGAATTCTCTGACCTTAGAGAACCCAATGATGATTATGATTATAAATATGTTCAACAAAAAATAGCTGAAAAAACTTCCATTGTGGTCACAGACAGAGAGGCGAAAAAAATAACCGATAAGCTTTACGAAATGGATGTAAAAAACGAGATGGATGATAGAAAAGTTTTGGAATAACTTATTTTACGATGAATGTTATAAAAATCAATCAGATCTTAACTGTCAATAATTTTCCCAAATACCGCCTAAGCCAAGTCTTGGACGGTATTTTTAAGCAATTTGTTTCTTCTTGGGGAGAGATCACCAATTTGCCAAAAGATCTCATAGAGATTTTGGAAAAAGAAACGCCAATATCAAGCCTTGAGATTGCTCAAGATTTTGAAGCATTGCCGAAAGACGCGTCAAAAATTCTTTTCAAAGCAAAAGACGGAAATTCCGTGGAAACGGTTTTAATGAAGCATGCCGATAAAGGCGAGAGCGGCGGAGGGCGGAAAACCGTTTGCATTTCTTCGCAGGCCGGCTGCGCAATGAATTGCGCTTTTTGCGCCACCGGGCAAGGAGGATTTTTCAGGAATCTGACCGCCGAAGAGATGCTGGATCAGGTTTTGCACTATTGCCGCATTTTAAAAAAGCAAGGCGAAAGGGTGAATAATATTGTTTTTATGGGAATGGGGGAGCCGTTTAATAATTACGATAATGTGATCGCCGCGATCAAATTATTCAATGGCGCGGAGTATTTGAATATCGGGATGCGACATATTTCCGTATCCACCTGCGGAATCGTCCCGGGGATTGAGAAATTCGCCGAAGAAAATATCCAAGCCAATCTGGCCATTTCGTTGCACGCGCCGACTGATGAGATTCGGAATAAATTAATGCCGATCAATGTCGCCTTTCCGATAAAAAAGCTGTTTGCGGCCGTTGATTTTTATATTGAAAAGACCAACCGCAAAGTGATGTTTGAATATCTTTTGATTGACGGTATCAACGACAGCGATGCCTGCGCTATGAATCTTGCCCGCCTGATGAAAAAAAAACTATATCATGTAAATCTTATTAAATATCATTCCACGGCCGCGCCTTTGCGTGCATCCTCGCAATCCCGCCAAACCCGATTTTTTGATATTTTAAAAAAGGCTGGCGTCTCTTGCACTTTCCGCCGCAGTTTTGGCGAAGATATAAAAGCCGCCTGCGGTCAATTGGGGGGAAAGTGATAATTTTGCGTAATTTTTGTACTTTTCAACATCTTAAGCCCGAGTGCACATTGAATTCTAGGCGAGTTTTTGCTATAATAAAATTAATGAATACTGAAGAATAATCATCAAAGAAATTATAAAATATTTGAATCAATGTTGATTATTTAATGAAATAAAATATGCCAAAACGAATTACAATCACGGCGGAATATTTCAGGCGATACAGGCAAAATTTAGGTTTTGCTAATCAAGCCGATGTTAAAAACTTTTTTGGAGCAAAAGACATTACACCGACTGTTGATTTTAATTACATAAAACTTTTAAATAAACGCCTTTGCGATATCGTTAATAAAGTAAATGGCGTTGTCGTCAACGAAATAAAAGTCGCAGATTTGGCCGCTTTCAAAAAGGATCACATAAGTCGGACATTTACGATAATGAAAGAAAGCGGTATTTTACCGATACTCAATAATCAAGGAAGAAGGCCGGAGCAAGTTTATTTTTCTTGGATGCGAGGTTTTGTAATTTCAAATTATTTTTTAAAAGCCCTTGGTCTGATTTTTGGCGTTGACACTTCAAAAATAGATTTGATTGGCGACGACGATTTGAAAAGCATAGAAACTTTTAAGCGGACACCGAAAGCTGATCTGGAAATAAAATTGAACGGTAAGGAAAAAATCAGGATAGAAATGCAGTCGGGTTTTACCGGAATAAACGACATTAAGCAACATAAAGTTTTGGAAGCAAAAAGAGTTTTTCGCGATGATGGAATGCATACCTTTGCCATACACATTGATTTGTATAACGGACAGGTTGCGTTTATCAAATTGGATGAGATTGAAGATGATAGCGTGAATTGGATAACCAGACAACAAATGGAAGGGCAAACCGTTTTTAACATTGATCAAAATTATTTCGTTTGGAAGATCACGGAAAGTCCTATTAAGTATAAAGAAATAAATTTTGATTAACTTCGGTATCCTATGAAAAAGAAACTAAAAATTATTGATTTGTTTTGCGGAGTGGGCGGTTTGAGCTATGGATTCGCGCATAACGATGATTTTGAAATAGTGGCGGCGAATGAAATTTTGCCGAATATGGCAAAAGCGTATTCATTGAATCATTCCGCGGTAAAAGTTTATGTCGATGACATAAAGGATTTTGCCGCCGAAAAAATAGAGAGTGATTTAAATGTAAAAGTGAACGAGATAGACATTATCGTTGGCGGTCCGCCTTGTCAGGCGTATTCAACTGTCGGGAAAAGATTGATTGACGACCCTCGCGGAAAACTTTTTCAGGAATACTATCGAGGATT
>Ga0209542_10012750_pt1 | contig 14625 bp, 18 predicted proteins | sample RifCSPhighO2_01_FD_184028 | JGI IMG/M metagenome (GOLD analysis project Ga0209542, IMG submission 184028) | Soil microbial communities from Rifle, Colorado - Rifle CSP2_plank highO2_0.1 (SPAdes) (version 2) | ecosystem: Environmental > Terrestrial > Deep subsurface > Rock core/Sediment ...
CGGCGTGCTCATCATCGCCATACTTCACCCGATACTCCGCTTTGACTGATTCCCAGTACGCTGCCCCTTCTGGCTGTGTGAACTCCGGGAACACTACCAGGTCAAATTTCAGAATATTTCCCATGTCATGAAAGAGGCACGCGAGAACGACGTCCCGCTCGTTTACCTGATTTTTTCCGCCGGAGGCGGATCCTCCTTTGGAGGAGAAATTATCACAAATGAGCTTTCCGACGGCGGCGACCCGCAGCTGATGCAGCTGCAGCGCCGGCATGGTCTTATATGCCGTATATATTTCGCGAGGAGTTTTCATGCGACCTATTTGCCCCTGCGCTCACCAACGATTTTAGGCTCTTCAGGCTGGTTATCATTCGCCGCCGATGACGGAGTGTTCCTAATCCGCACAAACCTGTAGGAGGGATTCCCAGCCAGGTGCTTGAAATGTTTGGACAGCTCCGAATCCTCTACGTCGAGATGTGGATACCGATCGTCGGGCAAGTCCGCCTTTGCTCTATCAAGAAACTTTTCTATCATCTCAACCTGCGATGTTTCTGGTACCGACGACCACGCCTCTTTGAGGCGCGCCTTGTGGCCGTTGGGATTCAATTCGATGTACATGAACCCTATGACTTTGTCGTTCTTATCCGTCGCAAGATAGATAGCCTCGTGTTCCGCATCGTGCCGGAGCTCTTCTCGTACCGGTTTCAAGGACTGGCGTCGCTCTGTCGGGGTCTTCTTCTCGTATATATTGTCATTCGCGGGACTCTGCACGTTGTACCGCAACTGCCTGATTTGCGACTCACGCTTGAGGAATTCCGCTCGTTCTACCCGCTCGACTTTCACCCCCGGCATCTTCTCCTTACCATCGAGTTTCTCCAGCGGACCCTCCATCTCTCCTCCTCCTTTCGGCATGAACATATGCTGCTATGGTATCACGCGGATGCGGTGCCTGTGGAAATCCTCTGCCTGGTCCCTGTGCGCAAAACGCCCCGGCAAGAGCCGGGGCGTTTTGATACTTAGCGCGGCCGAAGGGATTCGAACCCTCGATCTTCCCCGTGACAGGGGGATGTGTTAAACCAGGCTACACCACGGCCGCATTCGACGCGTCATTCTAACAGAAACATGACTTCGCGTCGTGTGTCGGGGGAGAGACTCGAACTCTCGACCTAGCGCTTATGAAACGCTCGCTCTAACCGGCTGAGCTACCCCGACAATAAACCTATAGTACGGATTTTTCGGCACTCCACAATCGAAATATTCCATGCTACGCTCATTCTCATGTGGAACGCCATACTACAGATTAATTCCGTGCTGTGGGCCATTTCGGGCGTATACCTCGTCTACTCCCTCGGCCATGCCATTATCACCTGGACGGGAAAACAATTTTGGCTTGCGCTGCTGCTCTTCGCTTTCCTCTCTATTACTGAAATTGTTATTGCCGCTCTCCAAGAGCCCTAACGGTTACAGGGCTGGGGCCACGCGCTCCCAAAATTCCCTGTCTTTCGGATGCGTGAGCATCTCCCCTACCTGCGCCTTTGGTACCCACCGTGCTTCTGGGTTGGCCGGGTCGGTCGGCGCAAGGTCTTGCTGTTTGGTGGTAAAGAGAAGCATGTGAATGGTTTTGTATTCGCTTGTATCATCACCCCCATCCGGCGTGCTCTTGTAGCGTTCGTATGAGCCGAGCTCCTTTACGAACGAAACGAATTTCAGACCTGTTTCCTCTGCGACTTCGCGCCGCGCCGCCGCGAGCGCATTTTCTCCTTCGTCAATGTGGCCTTTGGGGAATCCCCAAAAGACGGGCCCGCTGCGCGCGAGCGCGACCTCCCCACGCGCGTTCATCACAATGCCACCGGCAGCTTCTGTCTTCTCCATAATTAGTATCGTATCAAATAATGAGTTAATTGCTTTTGAAGGAATTTCCTGCCCGACCCGCTTTTGAGAAATCGCTCACGCCCCTTTGCATCTTGCCCGTTTTTGTACGCTTCATAATAGACGAGTTCCCAACCTTTCTTTCGCGCAGTTGTTCGCGCACCATCCCCTTTTTGGTGTCGCTTAACTCGCTGCTTGAGATCGGCGCTGTATCCGATATACCAACTCTTGTCTTCCCGATTTTCGAGGAGATAGACGTAAAACATTACTATATTGTCGCGTAAAACCGCGTGGCTGCAAGGTAGCTCTATGCGGCACGCGACCAACCACGTAAATGTGTCTTGCTGGCGCAGGCCACGTGACGAAAAACCCGCCAACTGGCGGGGTTTTCGTTTTACGTGGTTGCGGGGGCGGGAATTGCACCCGCGACCTCAAGGTTATGCATACCGCTACGGCTTTCGCCGCTCCACTTACCAACTGGCAAATGGGTTCGTGGTCTGGACTATACCTTCATCCCGCACGACACTAGCTTGTAGTGTTCGTCCGGGAGCCTGCCATCTAGTCTCTACACCTTCCTCTCAACTTGAGAAGCTTGGCTCGGTATTGCCACTTCGCGACGCGAAAAGGTTTCACCGAATTTGACAAGTATTCCGTTCACAATTACTCGTGAGCGAGCCCAATTGAGCCTTGCGAGCTACTACTGCTCCACCCCGCTGCAACCAGTATACGCGCATGCACTAATTACGCAAACATTGGATAAGCGATTGACTATCTGGAGGCCTTGCGATAACATGCTCCTATGGCGTTCACAAAGCTCCGCGAGCAGGCACGTGGTTTGCGAAAGAAGGGTGCAAGTATCGCGAACATTGCAACTATATTGCCTGCAAGCAAAAGCACAGTGAGCTACTGGTGTCGAGATATCGCACTGTCGCAGAAACAAATGCGCCACCTTGTGCAGAAACAAAGAAATGCCGGTGCCATTGGTCGTCTGCGGGCAGCTGAGAAAAAGCGTTCCACTCGCCTAGCGGCAATAGAGACCGAGTCGAAAACCGGCTCTCGCGCAATTGGCTCTCTGAGTCAGCGGGACATTTTCATTCTCGGCATTGCCCTGTACTGGGGTGAGGGTTACAAAAGCGGAAATGAAGAGTGTGGATTTACAAACAGCAATCCCGGAATAATCTCCACTTTTATTCTTTGGCTTCGACGTGCGTACAACATCCCTTCATCCGACCTGATACTTCGGGTGTCCATTAACCAAATACACCATAATAGAGTCGACGCAGTTGAGCGATACTGGTCAAAAGTAACCGGGGTTCCCCGTTCGCAATTTACAAAAGCAAGTTTGATAAAAACAGTTTCCCAAAAAATATACTCTGATCCGCAGCGTCATTTTGGTACCCTCCGCATCAAGGTGCGCAGAGGCACCGCTTTGCGTCGAAGAATACTTGGGTCAATTGAAGAAATCGCTAAACAAGTTTACTCGATGTAGTGCGCGTCTTTGAGGACTTTTTCGTACAGAGCGATGACACGGCGCGCTTCGCGCGCCGAAAGCTGGTGGTCGGAGCCCGCGTGCGCTATTTTGTTGCGGATTTTGTGCGCCTCCCAGGCGAGGTCAATAGAATTGAAATTCACACGGTCAACGGCGCGCATTTTGTCCGCCATGGTTTCTCCCCGGTAGCCCAGGACATCGAGCAGCTCATTGAGCATAATGTCCGCTTCGAGAATAGCGAGCCGCCACGATTGTTCGGAATCTGAATTTGCCTGGTCGAGAATGCGGTGCCAACGCAGCTGTGTCTTGGGGACGTCGTGTGCGGCCACCGTCTTTTGCGCGGCCGCGAATTTGCGGCGTTCCATTTGGCGTATCTGGAAGACGCGTATCGAACAGTAGATGGATAGCGCCGCAAGGCACAAGGTGATGAGCAGGGAGAACGCAACGAACGTGCTCCAGCTTTGATAGAGCTTTTCGTATGCTCCCGGCGCAGAGGCCGTCTGCAGGTATTGCACGACCTGCGGAGCGGATACAGGGGCCGTCATGGGAGTCGCGAGTGGGAATGCTTCGCCGGGCGATGCGGGCACGCCGACGCCCGCCATGCTGAGTACGATGCCGGGAATCCATTTGAACGCCACTTCGCTCAGAAACCAAAGCGCCGAACCTATCGTGCTACCGGGTGCGGGATTGGAGTCCATCCCCCCATTATAATCCAGATTTATCAACGTTTGCGGCAATTTTGAACAACATCTCTTCCCCGCCCCACGCACCGATAATCTGGAAACCTACGGGCAGCTTTTTTCCGTCGCGCTCCACCGAGCCTCCCGGCACCGATATCGCAGGTACACCCGCGAGATTCACGGGCACCGTGAAGATGTCTTCGAGGTACAACGACACGGGGTCATTATTTTTCTCGCCGAGCTTGAACGCGGGCGAAGGAGTGGTCGGCATGACAATTGCATCAACGGATTCGAATGCTTTTGCGAAATCGGCGCGTATGAGCTCGCGCACCGAACGCGCCTTCCGGTAGTACGCATCGGCGTAACCTGAAGAGAGTACAAAGGTGCCGACTAGAATGCGACGTCGCGTTTCCGCGCCGAATCCCGCGGCACGTGTTTTCGAGTACACTTCCCCGATGACATCGGCCGAAACGGAAAGCCCGTAGCGTATGCCGTCGAGCCGTGCGAGGTTGGTCGAAACTTCCGCGGGGTTGATGATGTAGTACACCGCGAGCGCGTACTGCAAAGACGGCAGCGCGACATCGACGAGCGTGTATCCTTTGTCTTTCAGGGTTTGCAGTGTGCTCTCAAACTCCGTCCGCATTTCGGGAGCGAGATCGGCGAGAAACTCTCTCGGCACTCCAAGCGTTTTGCGCTCAGTCTTTGCAGATATCACACCATCAGGAAGCGATGTGCTGTCCATTGGGTCATGTCCGCGAATCGCGTCGAAAAGGGTCTTTGCATCATTCACGTTCTTCGCGAGCGTACCTATCTGATCGAGTGAAGATGCCGCCGCAATAAGCCCGGAACGGGAAACTGCCCCATATGTGGGCTTCAATCCGACTACCCCGCAAAATGCCGCGGGTTGGCGGATAGAGCCGCCCGTGTCGCTTCCGAGAGCCACAAGCGCCATCCCCGCTGCCACGGCAGCAGCCGAGCCGCCCGATGTGCCGCCGGGCACGCGAGACGTGTCGTGCGGATTTTTGGTCGGCCCGTATGCTGAATTTTCCGTCGAGCTACCGAGTGCGAATTCATCCATATTGGTGCGACCGAGAAATACGACGCCCTGCGCTTTCAATTTTGAAATAACAGTTGCATCGTACGAAGCTCGATAACTTTCCAGAATTTTCGATGCCGCCGACACAATACGCCCTTCGATGAGCATATTATCTTTGACGGCGATAGGGATTCCCGTGAGCGGCTGCGATTTTCCCGCCGCAATTACCGCATCCGCTGCCTTTGCTTCCTCACGCGCCGAATCCTCCCACGCCTCTAGGTACGCATGGATTTCCCCGTCTTTCTGGGCAATGGCGTCCAAGTAAGCGTTCGTGAGCTCGAGCGCAGAATATTCCTTGGCATCCAGTGCTCGCCGTGCTTCCGTAATTGTCAGTGTTTCAAGATTCATACGAGATAGGTGTTAGGTTATAGGTTCTAGTAAAAGATTATGAGTGCGCGACTATTCCCTACAACCTATTCCCTCTTCCCTCGACTGATTACTTGCTTTACCGCCACGCGGTCTCCTTCCCGCGCGGGCGCAGCATCCAAAAGTGTCTTTGTATATTTCCCGCTCTCATGCGGATTCTCATCCGCACGCATGACGTTGTGCAGTGCGGGCGATGTAGCTTCAGCTCCCGTGCTTGCCTTCTGAATAGTCTCTACGAAATGCAAAATCGCCGGAATCTCCGTTTCCAACTTCTTCAGTTCCCCTTCCGAAACCTCAAGCCGAGCAAGCTTTGCGAGTGCGCCTACGTCTACCTTGTCCGCCATATCCGCATACTATGCTGTTTACAATTCATTGACAAATCATGCTGCGGGTATAGTATTTCTGTACTTATGGCTTCGGCCCGACTCTACCCGCAAGGGTAGAGGAAAGAGAAATGGCTCATGGCAGTAATGCTTTGAGCCGTTTCGCTAACTCAGCAAAATCCGATTCAGAAATCTCGCCAATCTTCCGGCTCAACCGCCGCGCGTCAATAAGGCGTAATTGCGAGAGGTTCGCGGCACTTTCAATACCCGGCAGGAACGTGAACGCAAAATAGTGCATACAATCTGTCTTCTTTGCTTTCGTGAGCGGTATAGCCCAGAAACTTTCATTATTGAACTTGCGTAAGATGACAACGGGTCGTAAGAACTCTTCCTCACTCCCGTTTTGTTCGACTCCGACATTGGCCCCAACATAGCTAAACCATATTTCCCGAACGTGGAAGAATGGCCGTTGCGGCAACTCGTCAATGCGTGTCTTCTTGTCGTGCCATTTCCGGAAATCTTTTTTCATTCACCTATGCTAGCACACGCGAAAACGAGCGAAGAACGACTTCATCCTCCGATCGCTTGCATATTTTCCTGCTCGCACTTTTCGTTGGGCGTTCTTAACGCCTTCTATTTCATGAGGTGTCAGTTCATTTCCGGAAACATCGAGCCGAGCGAGTTTAGCGAGCGCAGCGATATCTGCCTTATCAGCCGTATCCGCATACTATACGCGGATTTTCAAGATAAAAAAGTGACTTATTCTTTCTTTTCAAACCTTCCCTTTTCTTTGTTCTTGCGAACATTATTCCAGGAGAAGATATCACCATTTACGGCAACCCATACTCCGGGCGCCAGAGTTTGTGCCGCAGCTATCGCGTATCCAAGGTTGAAGAGAGCGTCGGAATTTGGCTGCGAGAAAGGGACAAATGAGCCCACGAGAACAATCACTTTATTCGGGACGTTTTTCTCTCCTAAAAACCGGGCTGTTTCGGTCATTGTGTCGGTACCGTGTGTTATCACAATGTGATCTTCTCGCGCTGCGTCGCATCGTTCGTATATTAAGTTTCTATCGGCGTCGGTGATATCGCTTGAATCCTTTTGCATAACTTGCTCAAGCTCAACAGGAACCGTCAAACGGGCAAGCGCAAGCATTGTGGGAATGTATGTTCCTAGAAACTTGCTTTTTTCTCCCTGTTTATATTCCAAAGAATCTATCGTTCCTCCTGTAGAGATAATGCGTATTGCTTCATTCATAGTGATATTCCCATACTATACGGGGAATTTTAGATTAAAAAAGCTATTCTTTTATGTATTCTGCGGCGTACTTCAAAGCAGTAAGCTCGTAGCCAACGTTAGTTGCGGCTTGGCTGGGTGCTCCTCTTTCAATGGCGGGATAAACTCGATCGGTATCAATCATTCGTATATGGCCCTCCGTTGAAATCAGAATGTTGAGGCTCTGAAAACCAGCTGGATCAATCACTATTTTTTCGTCCGATATGACCCTCTGAGTAATAGTAATAAATTTTTCTATTTCATTACTTAACGTAAGTAATTGATCCGGAGAAAAGGTTCGCTTTAAAGAATCAGCGAGGTCAGCCCCTGCTTGTTTCAACCTATCTGTATCTCCACGCGACAACCGAGCCTCATCAAAAAGAGCAAGTAGTGAGTAAGTGATGTCGGCATCATTTTCTATTCGAGGTTTCAAAACATATCCATGCGTTTCGTTCTTTGAGTCGGGAGAAAGAAAATAGAGCTTGTCGACTACGCAGTCGGGAATCTGGGTATTGTACCAATCACGGTGACGTTCGTAGAGTAGTTTATAATGCCTAACGACGTTTTCTAGCTTTAACATATCGAATAGTGCCGCGATTTTGATCTGTACAGTCTCTCCCTCCGTTAACTTTAAATCAGCAATTTTATCTTTTTGAGAAAAGAATTCGACCATTTTCGTTTCCACATCTGCCTCACCTTTGCGTTCTAATCTTTCCCTTATCCGTAAGAAGTACAAGACAGCACTGGTGAAATACTCGGGAATATTCAACATGCGCTCGGAGTTGGGCATCTGTAGTCTTTTGATGTAAAAATGTTTCGTTTCAGTCTCTTCCGATTCCAAAATTCTCGGAATTTCTTGCAGGGCCATCCTTCTAACGGGAGCAGATGAATATATATTTTCTTCCACAAAACGAGCATTTGGATGCACCGCTTCAGGTCTAGGAAATTCTTCTTGCATGGCGCTATTGTATCAGTTTCAAAAATCTCCTTTCTGTCAGCACTTCAACACCAAGTTCGCGGGCTTTGTCTAATTTTGTGCCCGCTTCTTCTCCTGCCACAACCGCCGTCGTATTTTTGGACACCGATGACGAGACGTCGGCGCCGAGGGCTCTTAGTTTCTCTTTCGCCTCGTCGCGCGACATTGATTTCAGGCTGCCTGTGAGGACATAGGTCTTCCCCGCAAGCGGCAACAACCCACGAGGCGTCGCCTCGTGGGTTTTTATAGTAAGGACTTTCTTGAGCCGCGCGAGTAGTTTGAGATTTTCTTTGTCGTGGAACCAATCATGCACGGCTTTCGCCATGATGTCCCCCATGCCGTCGATTGCATTCAGCTTCTCCTCACTCGCCGAGGCGAGTGCATCAAGCGTGCGGAATTCTTGCGCGAGCAGGATGGCGGTTTCCTCGCCGATATGCGGGATGGAAAGTCCGACCAACAGTCGTGCGAGCTCGACTTCGCGCGAGCGCTGGATGGATTCGATGAGCTTCTTTGCCGATACTTCCGCAAATCCCTCAAGCGGTAGGACGTCGCCTTCGGTCAGCGTGAAAATGTCGTCGAAGTGTTGGATGAGTCCGTTCTCCAAAAGGAGGTCAACTGTCTTTTTGCCCAAGCCTTCGATGTCAAGCGCATGTTTGCCCGCGAAATTGTGAAAGACGCGGCGGGAGACGGCGAAAGATTTCTTGTCGACACAGCGCCATGCGGCCTGTCCCGGGATTCTCTCAATGCGCCCGTCGCCGCCGCACTCGGGAATGTGCGTCGGCCATTTGAATGGCTTTGCTTTCTTCGGTCGCAGGCCTCCCACCACTTCGACGATTTCCGGAATGACGTCCCCCGCTTTCTGCAGCACGACCGTATCGCCGATGCGGACATCCAAGCGGTTAATTTCGTCCTCATTATGCAGAGTCGCGCGCGAGACGGTCGTACCCGCCACTGAGACGGGCTTCAAGTGCGCGACGGGCGTCACGACGCCCGTGCGGCCTATCTGAAAGACGATGTCTTCGAGTATAGTCGTCACCTGCTCGGCGGGAAATTTGAACGCGATTGCGAAACGCGGCGCCTTGCCCGTGTAGCCGAGCATATCTTGATACCTCTTTTCGTTGACTTTGATGACAACGCCGTCGGTCCAGTATTCCTGGTGCCTGCCCTTTCGCTTCCACGTCTCCCAGTAGTCGATACACCCTTCAATATCCTTAGCATGAATGTGATGGGGATTTACCTTGAAACCGAGCTCCCGCATATAATCCAATTCTTCTGCTTGAGAGAGCGGCATCGCCTCACTCGTCTGTGCGACGTCATAGATAAACATATCGAGCTTGCGGCTCGCGGCAATTGAGGGATCCAGCTGCCGGATGGAGCCTGCGGCGACGTTGCGGGGATTTGCATACAGCGGTTTGCCCGCCTTTGCCTGCGCTTTGTTCAAAGTCTCGAGATTCTTCGAGCTCATCCACACTTCTCCTTCGACGATGATATCGACGGGGCGCTCAAGCGAAAGCGGCACGGATTCTATCGTCTTTATATTTTGCGTGACGTCCTCCCCTACTGCTCCGTCGCCCCGCGTCGCCGCGGTAACGAGAATTCCTTTCTGATATTCCAAAATGACTTTAAGGCCGTCAATTTTGAGTTCGCATACGTACGTGGGAGCGACCTCCCCGTGAGAGGAGCGTAGAAAGCGTTTTACTCTCTCATCGAACGCGCGGATATCTTCGGGAGTGAACGCGTCGTTGAAGGACCACTGTGCCACCTTATGCCGCACTTTTTTGAAGCCAGGCAACGGCTTCCCCGCCACGCGCTGCGACGGCGAATCGGGTGAGATGAGTGACGGGTGCGCCGCCTCGAGCTCCGAGAGTTCGTGTTTCAGTGAATCGAGTGCCTCCGCCGATATCTCTTCTTTGTCGTAGACGTGGTACGCGCGTCGGTAGCGGTTAACAGCTGTTTTTAGCTTCTCATATCGTTCACGCACCTCTTTTGGAATCATTGCATTAGCATATAGCTTCGAGCTTCAAGCTGCCAGCTTCCAGGAATCCGAACTCGACGCATCTTCCTGGAAGCTCGAAGCTCGCACCTGGAAGCTGGTCAGTAGCGCAGTTCGACAGAGCGCTGTAATGCCCGCGCACTCGTATCAACCGAAGCGCAGTTTGTGCTGTACCCGTCCGCATGGATGAGCGTGCGTATGGGCGCCGTCGAATCTCCCGGGGTGCAGCTCCCGTCCGGATTGAGCGTCCCCTGACATTTCAAGACCTGTACCTGAGCGCAGAGATCGCCTGAAATCTCCACGTCCGAGAAAAAGTCCATCCTTGCAGAAACCATGGTGTACGGGTAGTACGGCGCCGCAGTCGGCCGCCCGGTCGCCTCAAGTTGCCTCGTGTCGCAGGTCGGATTCGGATTGTCGCATGTCGTAAGCTCTGTTGACGTCGCAAAATAATTGCAGCGGAAATCCCAGTAGAGGGCGCACTCAGCGGCCGTATCGGCCGCATAAAAGGCAAACTGCGAATCACGTCCGATAGCGGAGAGGAGGACCTGCTTCTGCGCAATACCGAAAATGGCGGCGCCAACGGCAAGTACGATGGAGGAAACGAGCGCGGCGAGAAGCAGCGTGAACCCGCGCGAAGCGCGGGGGGCACCGGGCACCGGGCACCGGGCACCAGAAAAATTCCAAACGCGATTGCCGTTTCGCTGTTGCCTGGTGCCTGGTGCCTGGTGCCTCATATTATTCTTGGCTCGCGCCGTCGTTAACCCACCGGTACATGTTTTCTGAAATAGTAAAAGTACGCTCCTGGATTGGGCCGGTCCGCCAGCTGACCGTAACCGTCACACGTATCTCATCCGGGCTACCGGGTATGGCATACGCGTGAATGGTACGCGTGAAGTGCGTCGGTTCCCACAAAATCGGGTCGTCGGCGACTCCGGGATATCCGTACAGAGTTTTATCCGTCTGAAGCGGGGGACACGCGCCGTTGCAGGGCGAAATAGCGGTGGATGCGTCCCCTTTTCGTCCGTCGATCGTAAACGGTTCGTTCTCTTGCGGAATGAGCCCGAAGATGTCGGGCACGCCGGAAGAACTCCCCGCGATAATGAGTATTTGCGAATCGCGGATACTTCGCAGCGCCTCAATGGCTTCTTGAGCGAGATAGAACGCCGTGATTTGGTCGCGTGCGTAGTAGGCGGAGCCGAGACTTCTCGCTGCAAGAGACATCGGGGCAACGACGGCGACGGAAAGCAGCATGACCGCGACGAGTGTCTCGACGAGGGTGAACCCCGCACTTCGTGCGCCGTATGTAGTATTTAGTATTTGGTATCTGGTATGGATGCCAGGCATTCCGTATTTTCCATACGATATACGATATACGATATACGATATACTTTTTTTCATATTTATAGATCAAGTACGCGCTGAACCGCCGCCGCTTGTATGTGGAACGTCGTACGCGCGGAAGAGCCGGGCGCTCCCGCGCTCCCTTTCACGACAATAACGACCTTTGGTTGCACGGTGTCTCCCCGCTCGGTACCGACCACGTAAAAGCGCATGTCATCAACGGTCACTTCCGGAGCCGTGATGGCTGCCGCGCCGGATATGGAACCGCTCGTCGAGCGCTCAATGCTGTGCGTAACGCCGTTGAAATTGTATATCCATGCGGGCTCCGCCGCGTCGCCGTACGGTTGGAACGAAAGCGTCGTGCTTCCGCCCGTACAATCCTTGGGTCCCGCCACGTTTTCCGTGCATCCCGCGGACCCGTCGTATTCGTTTCCCATGCGCACGGTACGTGCCATGCCGTCAAGCGCAATGTTGAGATTGTTCATCACCGACTGCAGCGATTGCGCCTTCCTATTTGCGGTCACGAGCGAGAGCAACGCGCCGACCGAGACGACCATGACGACCGAGAACAACCCGATTGCCACAATCATTTCGACAAGAGTAAACCCAGCTTGCAGCTTATAGCTTGCAGCTTGCAGCGGTGCTCGCCCGGATTTCTTTCTTCCTAACACCTGTAAGCTGTAAGCTGTAAGCTGGTTTTTCATGTCTTTTGTTGTTTGCCTTTCATACCACATATCTGAATCGACTGTATCAACATCCCGGCTGTGCATCTTCTCTTTGGACCGATATCTGACCGTTGGCTCCGACGACCACGCTCATGACGTCGCACCGCGGTGAAATGAGGATGATACGGGCGCTGGCCGCGCACGTACCCGCCCCATACGCACATCCTACGCCTCCCGCGCTTATCCACGCATCGGCCTCGGGGCGCTTAAAGGCGATGTCAATCTGCGTTGTGGGATATACATCGACGCACGTCGCGGCGTCTTGCCCTTGCGGGGAGCAGAGTCCGGCTATCTTAAAGCCGCTGCGGATAGTGTACAGCGGGGAAACAGTTTCGTTTGAACCGAAAAAACCGTCCTTATCCACATCGGCAAAAAATTCATAGTGTACGGGGTCGTTGCTGTTGAAATGCATGCCGTATCCGGACGTGAAATCCGCGCTTGCCCCGCTGCCGTAGCGCTGAACCGATACGCCGAATACCTGCGCCTGCCGGATTGATAAGGCGATGTCGTACGCAAGATTTTCGAGCTGCACGACACCCCCGAAGCGGTTGTTGTTGACGAGCACCACCGACGTCACTACCAAGATGATGCCCGTTACGACGACGAGCTCTATGAGGGTAAAGCCGCGGGTACGCGGCAGTGAACAGTGAACAGTGAACAGTGAACAGAAAAATCCCGCTCCCGTGTTTTGCTGGTGCCCGGTGCCTGTTGCCTGTTGCCTGGTCATATTATTAGACTGAAAAAAGGAAACTGAACGCCATACATCGCCGCAAACCAAACGAGTAAACAAGCGGCAATCAAGAATGGTCCAAATGGTATCTCGCTTTTCATTGTAAACCCCAGCGTGAGTCTCTGCGAGATTGACGTGGGGGTAAATAGCCGCAGTATCTTTTTCCACTGTTGCGAAGAAAAGAAGATGAGAGTAAGCGATACGACCGCGCCTATCACGAAGGCGCCAAAGACCGCCAGCAATCCGAGAGCGGGTCCGAGGAGCCAGCCGATGCCGAGCGCGAGCTTGCCGTCGCCGAGGCCCATCCATCGTCCGCGCGAGAAGAGCCACAGAGCGAAAAGCGGAGCGGCGGCAATGGGACCGGCGAGCAGGGCTAGCTGCAAGGCTCCCGATTTCCATGCCGAGTAACCGAGGCATAGGAAATCGCAGTCCCCTTGGGGGATGCCGGCTGCCAGGTGCCAGGGAAATGCGGAGGCGAAAACAAAGGCGAGCGCGTTGAACGACCACACCCACCGGTCGGGGATAATCGTATGCTTGAAATCGTAGGCCGCGACGCAGATGAGAAGGGCGAGGACAGCGCAGCCGAGGACTTTTTGAGGGAGCAACAGCGGGGACGCACCGACGAGCGCAAAGAGCGTGCCCGTCGCGGCCTCCACGAGCGGATACTGGCTAGAGATACGCCCCCGGCAAAACCGGCATCGCCCGCCGAGGGCAAGCCAGGAGAGAACCGGAATCATGTCGTACCACGGCAGTTGCATGCCGCAACTCATACACCCGCTCCGTCCTCCTATAGAACGCGCCCCATGCCGGAAGATAATGACATTGAGAAAGCTCCCGGTGATGAGCCCGAACACACCGAAAGCGAGCGCGACCATGAGAGGAGTATATCAGTTCGTAGTATGTAGAACGTAGTTCGTAGGGATGCACCACATGTGGAACGCGCCGCTTGAGGCGGCGCGTTCCCAACTACAGACTACGTTCTACGTTCAACGAACTACTTCACGGTCTGACGTCGTAGACTTGGGCAGCGGTGCCGTCGAAACCGCCGTTGGATGCGGCAATATCCGGAGTTACCGGTGCAACGTACGCACCGCCCGTGCATTGGGTGCTGGCTACTGAAGCGTAATCAATGTCGGCGCTCAAAGCGCTGTGGTCGACCGTTTCTATCTTTGCCCCGAGGTGATAACTCGAGCAGGTCGTACCGCTTCCGATAGCTTCGTACGCGTAGGACTGGAGGCTCAATGGGTCGCTCGGAACCGCAGAGATGAAGCCTTCGCTCACGAGATCCGCAGCATATTGCGCGGCGGTCGGATAGTTGCTGTGGGCGTCGTAGTAGAGCTCGAGGGCAAGCTGGATTTGCTTGACATCAGCGACGCGGCGGGCATCACGGCCCTTTTTGCGCGCACTGTTGAGAGATGCGAGGACTACCGAGGAGAGAATACCGATGATGGCAATGACCACCAAGAGCTCAATCAGGGTAAAACCCTTGGCCGTAGCCGGACGGGCGAGGCCCCTCTTATAAGATGTCTTCATAAATATAAATAAGGCTTACTTGCTAAATTACCCTGGTAACGAGTATGAGAGCATTGTATACCCCCCTCCCCATGGGGCAACTTCCCATGTGCATAACTGGGTGCTTATCCCCACACGGCACAGAACTTGCTGAGTTCAGTGAGCAAGTGAGCGCCGGATGCGATACACTCTGCTCATGGACGAAAAGAAGCGCTTCTTCAGTCTCCTGGATGCTGTAATACGGTATCGAGTA
>Ga0209542_10012751_pt1 | contig 14625 bp, 14 predicted proteins | sample RifCSPhighO2_01_FD_184028 | JGI IMG/M metagenome (GOLD analysis project Ga0209542, IMG submission 184028) | Soil microbial communities from Rifle, Colorado - Rifle CSP2_plank highO2_0.1 (SPAdes) (version 2) | ecosystem: Environmental > Terrestrial > Deep subsurface > Rock core/Sediment ...
GGTTTATATCTCTTGGTCTTAATTTATAAAACTTATTGATTCTTATTGGATCTGGTTCGATGTTTATTCCTTTCCATCCTTTGTTATAGAATCTTTGTGTATTACTAAAACGAATTGGATCATATGCTCCAATGTCAATGTAAAAACCTTTATTCTTCATTCCTAAGAGTTTGTCGATAATAATGTCCTCGCCCCATTGGGAGTAAGAATGAAGAAAAATTCTTTTTAGTAGCAAACGAAGTTCAAGATAGACATACCAAATTAAAATAGGAAGACTGTAGATTTTAAAATATCTGAAAATTTTTGAAATCATTTAATTATCTTTATTTTAACTTAAATATCAGGTTTGGAATTGTTCTCACGGCTTTTTTATAACCAAGTTCAGTTAGTAATTTTTCTGTAGAATGGGGTAATTGTCTTTCGGAATTATCATAGTTAGGATCCTTAGTACTAGGAGCTTCAATACAAATCACTCTTGGTCTAAATCTTTCCCAATTGTTACTTCTTAACACTTCTGTGTCAAACCCCTCAGTATCAATACTGAAGAAATCGATAGATTTACTATTTGGGGATGTATATTTTTCTAATATTTCACCCAATTTATTTACTTCAATTTTATTGGTTTCAATTAATTTATATCCGTATCTTTGATAAGTACTTGCTACTTTTTTTGAAAAAGTCGAAAGACTTTCTGGCTCAAACCTAAAATAATTAAGCGCTCCATTCCTATTAGCTACGCCAATATTTAAGTTGATATCTCTAGGTCTTAGTTTATTAAATAAACTAATGCGGTTAGGATTAGGCTCAATATTAATACCACTCCAGCCTCTTTGATAAAATCTTTTGGTATTACTAAAACGAATTGGATCATATGCTCCAATGTCAACATAGAACCCCCTCTTCTTTTTACCCAAAAGTTTGTCAATTATAAGATCTTCACCGAACGGAGTATATGAATTTTGCAGTACTCCTCTAAAGAAATATTCTACTTCCTTAAGAAGGTACCAGATAAATCTAAAGAAGCCATATATACGTAGATAGTAAAATAGTTTTTGCATAATGATAAAAAATTTATTACTTATTTTAATCATGGGAGTTTTTTCATGATGTTTTGCTTGTCTTTAAGAGTCATGCAATTATTATTCCAAAAAAATGTTTTTTTCAGCAGGTAAATATCAATAAAACAGTATCTTTTTCATAATAACATGGGTACTAGACTAGGAAATTAACGATTTGTTAAATCCTTTCAGCAAAACTATGAGTTCCTTGTAAAGTTGCTGTTTTGTCTTTTTGTATCTCCATTCACATTCCTTTAGATGATATTCAAAGTTTACCTTAACTCCTCTAAATTTAGCAAGTCTGCCTTTGGTAAAACTCCAGAAGTTCTCAATGCCGTTAATATGGATTCCGTTTCCGTAGGAAAACGCCTTTGAATGGTTAATTCTTTTGTGTTTGTCATATCCAACATCAACCAGCCCGTCATATCCCCGCCATTTATCAGTATGGACTACTGCTTCTCTGTCAATCCTGCCTCTAATGATTGCCTGAAGAGTTTTTTTACGGCAGTTAGGGACAACCTCTGTGTAAACCCTGTACCCTGTCTTTCAAAGATGCCAAAGACCGGTTGTTTATGTGTACCTCTGCCTCTTTTACCGGGAACCCCTCTTAACCTTTTGCCGCCGAAGTATGCTTCATCACATTCTGCTTCACCTGTAATGACTATACCAAATTCTCTCAACTGATGGTAACATACAAGAGTTCTAAACAGATGGTAAAATCTGTTTACAGTATTTCTGTTTAAATTAACTATGAGACTTACCTTAGAAGCTTCAACATCAACACAAAAACACCATACTAACTTTTTAATTTTAAAATCGCTTAATTTACTTGATTTGACAATCATTTCGACTAGTATAACAAAGTTATTCTAGTCTAGTACTAAACATGTTATAATGTGCGCTATCTTAATAAAAAGAGCGTTATGTTTAACACAAAAAGAATTAATCATTTATTTAAAGTTATCATATGTCTAAGTTTTATTTTTGAACCAGAATACCTCGCAGATTACTGTGGTGACGAATGGTTCACAGAAGATCTTGTCCGAAGGGATACTTCGTAGTTTACTGTGGGGGGTAGTTCATTATATACTAAAAGTCTAATTTTGTACTGGAATCTAATCTGCCCGGTTAGAAAATGATAAAATTAATAAAATCTACTTTTTACAACGAAAAACTAACTAAAGAAAAACTCTGTGAATTTATCCTCAAGTCTGAACAGTTAAGTTTTGGTTCTGAATGTAAAAAATTTGAGCAGAACTTCGCTAAATATCAGGGTAGAAAATATTGTGTTACATTTAATAGCGGCAGTTCAGCTAATTTAGCACTTATTCAAGCTTTAATTAATATGAATAAAGTTAAAAAACAAGATCAAGCAGCTTTTTCAGCTGTAACTTGGGCTACTAACACTATGCCTCTTATTCAAGCTGGACTCATTCCTATACCAGTTGATGCTGAACTCGAAACTTTAAATGTTTCTAGCAGAACTCTAGGAGTGACCTTGAAAAAATTCCCAAATATAAAGATGTTATTTTTAACAAACCTTTTAGGTTTTTGTGATGATATTGATGAGATACAAAAAATTTGCCAGAAGCAAAAAATACTGCTGATTGAGGATAATTGTGAATCTTTAGGAACAGTTTATAAAGGGAAAAAACTAGGCAATTTCTCTTTTGCCAGTACATTTTCATTTTATGTTGGTCATAATATGTCAACCATTGAGGGAGGGGCTGTTTGTACAGATGATGAAGATTTATATGTTATGTTGCATATTGTTAGAGCTCATGGTTGGGATAGAAATTTAGATCCGAAATTCCAGAAAAAATTAAGAGAAAAATATCAAGTTGACCCATTTTATGGGATCTTTACCTTTTATGACTTGGGATATAATTTGCGCCCTACTGAAATAACTGCATTTTTGGGTAATTTTCAGTTAAATTTTATCGATGAAATTGTTAAGAAAAGATATGAAAATTTTAGAAAAATTGCTATTCCCCTATACCTTCAAACGGATAAGTATTATCGTATAAAATATGACCATATAGAGCTCCTGTCAAATTTTGCAATTCCACTAATTTGTAAATCAAAAGAAATAAAAGAGGAGCTTATTAAAAATTGCCAGGGGAAAATAGAGATTAGGCCAATATTGGGAGGGAATATATTAAGGCAGCCAATTTCCAGTAAATATTTAAAAGATTATCAAAAAATCCTTACGCCAAATGCGGATATTATTCATGATTTGGGTTTCTATTTTGGCAATAATCCTGAGATGACTAAGGAAGAGATTATCCAAATCTATAGTACTTTCCTTTAGAAAATATTGTATTGACAATCTAATTGTTTATAAGTATTATGCTGACTATGTCAGAAAAAATAAACCCTAGATCAGTTTCTATTGGCACTACCACTTTTTATAAAAACTGGGAACCTGGTGAAGTAGATTTAACTAATATTGATAAAGTTCGTGGTGACGAAGCAATTGAATTTGCCAGAGAGGCAAAAGAAAGAGGTTATCCTCTAACCGTTGTCGACGGCGGAAGTCCAAAACTCTTTGTGGAGACCCTACAAGCCTTAGGTGTTCTTGTATTTCCTCAGGAGGAACCTGGAATGGGTCCTGGTAGAAGACAAGCTTTAATGATTGCTTCTCAAGCACCTAGTGCTGAAGCAATCATATGGGCTGAACCAGAAAAAGGATCTTTTATTGCTGACTGTTTAGAAATGGCTTGTCAACCAATACTTGGTGACAGTGCAGATATGGTTGTACCCAGAAGAAATAGATATTTATTTAGGACTACTTACCCATCCTTTCAGGTTCAATCAGAAGATTGGGCTAATGATGGTATTAATAATATTCTCTTAAGAGAGTTTGATCAAGTGACATATCTTGATATTTTATTTGGTCCAAAAGTTTTCAGGAATGATCCAAAAAGATTGGGTTTTTTTATGAGAAAATATCGTTACCATTTAAGAGAAGGTTTATCAGATTCTGGAGTTGCTAGAGCCAAAGGACTAAATTCGGAACTTTGGGCGGGTATTTGTGCTTTACCTGTTGTAGCAGCCCTACATGAAGAATATGTGGTTCAAAGTGTTGATGTACCATTCAGATATCCCCAAGTTCAAAAGAGAGCAGAGCAGGTAGCTTCATTGGCTTCTGTAATGGAAGAGAAAAGAATGAATCAACTGCGTAATATGATTATTTTAGTATTGGAATACGTACGTTTGCTCAAGGGCGACCCACGTAGTAGACTTGAGCAAATTACATAATTCCCACATGACAAATTTCTGGAAAAATAAAAAAGTTTTAGTAACTGGTGGAGCTGGTTTTATTGGATCTTTTGTTGTTGAACAACTTTTAGAAAAAGAAGCAAAAGTCTCGATTACTACCCACTCAGGTAATCTTATTAATGTTCTTCAGATTATAAATAAAATAGAAGTAATTTTTGCTGATTTAACAAACTCTAAGTCGGCAATTAATGCAACAAAAGGTTTTGACATTGTTTTGAATTTAGCTTCCAGAGTTGCAGGAATACAATTCAACATAAATCATCCTGCGACTATGTTCAAAGATAATTTCCAAATTGCTCAAAATATTACTGATGCTTGCCTAAAGAACAAAGTTGAGAGATTGCTTTTAACCAGCTCAGCTTGTGTTTATGCGAGAAATTGTACAATTCCAACACCTGAAGAGGAAGGATTCTTAAATGATCCTGAATCAACTAATTTAGGCTATGGTTGGGCAAAAAGAGTTGAGGAGCTTATCGGGAGATTTTATTTTCAGGAGTATGGTATGAAAATTGCTCTTCCCAGACCATACAACGCCTATGGGCCAAGAGACGATTTTAATCCGGAAACATCTCATGTAATTCCTGGTCTAATAAAGAAAGTTTTTGACGGAGACAATCCAATAATTGTTTGGGGATCTGGTAAACAAACAAGATCCTTTCTTTTTGTTGAAGATTTTGCCAGAGGACTAATTAAGGCAGTTGAGAAATATTCAGTGGCAGATCCTATTAATATAGGCACTGATGAAGAGGTGACTATAGGCGATTTAGCTAAAATGATTGTTGAGATCTCTGGAAAAGAAACCGTGATTCAGTTTGATAAGACTAAGCCTGATGGTCAACCGAGAAGAAATTGTGATACTAGAAAGGCCAAAGAGAAAATTGGATTCACTGCAAGTATCAAACTTGGTGAGGGGTTAAAGAAAACTATAGAATGGTATAGAGAAAAATACAAAGAACTCCAGTAAAATTAATAATCATGTATATATTAGGAATCTATTGTGGACATAACAGTACAGCAGTAATTATGAAGGATGGCAAAATTATTGCAGCCGCAAGTGAGGAACGATTTAATGGAATCAAAAACTTTACAGGATATCCCAAATTTGCAATCAGGTATGTATTAAGGGAATCAAATGTAATGATAAAGAATATAGATTTTGTAACTATATCTCATCTGATATCTGTTCCGGTGACCTTTAAAAAATATTATAAAGATAAATCTTTCTCGGTTTTACTGCTTACGCTTCTTAGTTTTCCTTTATACTTCATAAGAAATATGTGGGGTTTTTTTGAGTATTTTATTCCACAAATCAGGCCGGTCGGTCGGCTTTTTTATAAATTTGCTGCATATTCGGTTGGAAAGTATACGCACTACAAGGAAATACTTTATTTAGAAAATGCTCTAGGAATTAGTAAAGAAAAGATTAAAGCTTTTGATCATCATTTATCGCATGCGGCTTCAGCATATTACGCCTCGCCTTATAATACTACAAAGTCGTTAGTATTAACACTTGATGGAGAGGGTGATCTGTTGAGCGGATCGGTTAACATTTTTGAAAATGAACAACATAAAACTATTGCTAAAATTCCTCGTGATAATTCTCTTGGGTATATCTTTGAACATGTAACATCATTTTTGGGCATGCAACCTAAGGAACACGAATATAAAGTAATGGGCCTGGCTGCGTATGTTAAATCAGAGATTATTGAAAAACTGTATAAGAGGATTGAATCTATAGTTCGAGTTGATCCGGATACTTTAGTCATTAACTCGCAATTTAATACTATTGGGTTTACGAGATACCTGCGACGTCATATGCAATCGATACGTTTTGATTTAGTGGCTGCTATTTTTCAAAAACTTTTAGAAGATAAAATTGCTCTTTGGGTGAAGCAATGTGTAAAAAAAACAGGCATTCATACTGTAGTTTTAGCAGGTGGAGTTTTTATGAATGTAAAAGTAAATCAAAGAATAGCAGAGCTTTCTGAGGTAAAAGAATTATTCGTTCTTCCTTCGTGCGGTGATGAGTCCAGTATAATTGGTTCTTCCTATTTAGGATACATAGAGGCTTGTAAATCACAAAATGTGCCTTTTTTGATACCACCCATAAAAGATATTTATTGGGGTCCAGCTTTTAAAGATCAGGATATTGAAATAGCGCTAAAAGAGAGTGACGCATATAGGAAGTTCAAAGTAAAAAAAGTCAAGAAAATAGAAAGATATATTGCTAAACTGTTAGCAAGAGGTGTGGTTGTAGCAAGATTATCTGGTCGCATGGAATTTGGTGCAAGAGCCTTAGGCAATCGCTCAATTCTTGCCGACCCCCGTAATTATGAGGCTGTACATATTATTAATGAGCAGATAAAAAATAGGGATTTTTGGATGCCTTTTGCGCCATCAATTCTATTTGAAAGGCAGACTGATTATATTAAAAATCCCAAAAAACTTAGTGCTTATTACATGATGTTATCATTTGAAACTACGGAAAAAGCAAGAGCTGAAATTAAAGCTGCAACTCATTCGTATGATTTTACAGCTCGACCGCAATTTGTGACAAAAGATTTTAATAGAAAGTATTATACAATTTTGAAAGAGTTTGAAAAATTAACAGGTGTAGGGGGGATTCTTAATACATCATTTAACCTTCATGGGTATCCTATTGTTTTGGGTCCGAAAGAGGCACTTAAAGTATTTATGAAATCTGGTATAACTCATTTAGTACTAGAAAATTATCTAGTAATTAAGAAATAATATTATAGTAAACGGGATATATTTTTAGTAAAAAGTATGTTCCAGTCGAATTGTTTAATATATTGTAGCGCGTTTTCTTTGTATTCACGAAGAAGCCTTTCATTAGTCAATAACTGAATGATTGCATTTGATAAAGATTTTTGAGTATATGATACTATTATTCCGCATTTTGCTTTTTCAATTGCCCTGGCATTCACAGATGCGTTGGTCATGATTACCGGGAGACCCTGTGCCAGGTAGTCCTTAATCTTAGCAGGATCTGCATTTTTGATTTTCTCATCGATTATTAGCGTATTAAAAGGAGCAAGTCCTAAGGCGCAACCTGTAATAATTTTTTCAGCTTGTTTCTTATCTTTCCAGCCATGAAACCTAACATGCGTATGTAGAGATAGTTCGTTGACCAGTTGTTTTAATTCTTCTACTTGCTCTCCTCCTCCAATAATCTCAAGCTTTATGTTGGGTATACTTTTTTTAATCAAGGGGATGCTTCTAACTGCTAAATCCACCCCCATATATGGTGCTAAGTGACCTACGTAAACAATTTTTGTCATTTTTATTCTATTTAGGGGGACTCTTTTTATTTCATCAAACCAAATACCTATAGGGACTATATATTGCCTGGCATATTTTTTTCCTCTCATCCCCCTTCTTTTTCTGTAACCAACAAGGAAGGGAGAAACATTCCAGGTTTCATCACAAAAATTAACACATACTTTATCTAGCCTATGATATACCCAGTTAATTAGTTTGTTTGGGAATCTTTGAGGAAAAAGATCAATTGTATAATAAACTACTTTTTTAACACGACCTAACTTTTTGAGAATTAGTCCAGCAAATGCATTTAAGTTATTCATCCCAAAGTAAATATCGTAAGTCTTATTGGATTTAAATACCCAAATGAGTGTGTAGATGAAATCCTTTATGTAAGAAATTGATTCAGGAAGCATAAAGTGACGGGCTTTGGAGTTTATTTTTATCCTGGACTTTTCGTAAAACTCTAATTCTGACGAAAGTTTGTAGCTTTCTTTTAGAAGAAGAAGCGGATGAGTTATATAGATTAGTTTATTTACACCGGATTTTAAAAGAAAGCGTTTTAAATCATTACCCGGTATAACAGGCATTATTGTCCTATGTGTTACTATAGCGATTCTTTTATCTGTAAGGTTTATATTTTGATTTGCCATTTGAATATTTTACATAATACTACATTAAAAGTGTTAAATTTACTTCATTTGTAGTATTATCGAAAAGTGAAAACTACTGATACTGTTATTGTTACTGGTGGAGGTGGGTTTATAGGATCGAAGTTAGTTGAAAAGCTAATAATTTCTGGTAAAAAAGTTATAGTAATAGATAATTTTTCTACAGGAAAGATAAAAAACTTAAGCAAGGTTATTTCAGAGATTGAACTAATAAATGAAGATATTGGAAATTTTAGTTTACAATCAAGGCTTAAAAAATATAAAAATAGTGTTCAGAAATTTTTTCATCTTGCAGCATTGCCTCGTATAGAACGATCAATTACTGAAACAAAAGAAACTCACAGTTCCAATGTACATGGGATTTTCGGAGCCTTGGAGTTGGCTAAATTTTTAGGTGTAAAAAAATTTATTTATACTTCCAGCTCATCAGTTTATGGTAATCAGAAAAAAAATCCTTTAAACGAAAATTTAAAACCTAATCCGCTAAATCCTTATGCAGCTCAAAAGCTAATAGGTGAAATATATTGTGACATATACAGTAAAGTTTTTGGAATCCCTGTAGTTACTCTTAGACTTTTTAATGTTTACGGGCATGGGATGGATGGAAAAGGAGCTTACAAACTTGTATTCATGAAATGGATTGAGCAAATGAACAAAAAAGAACCCTTAACTATATACGACGATGGTAAACAAACTAGAGATTTTACTCATATCACTGATGTAATCTCTGCATTTTTAAAAGCTATGGAATTTAAACAAAAAAACATGCATGAAATTATTAATATTGGTTCAGGGAGACAAGTTACTATAAATTATTTGGCAGAACTTTTTAAAGGAAAAACTATTCACTTGGAATCCAGAAAATTTGAAGAAAGATTTAAACAGGCTGATATAAAAAAAGCCAAACGCTTACTTTCATATACCCCTTTGGTTACTATAGAGGAAGGGGTAGCAAAGTTACTAAAGATTAAATGAAAAACCCGAAAATTACTGTTGTAATGCCTGTTTATAACGCTCAAAAATTCATAATCAGTGCTATTGAAAGTATTTTAAATCAGACTTTAAGAGATTTTGAACTTATAATTGTAAATGATTGTTCGACAGATAAAACCCGAAAAATAATTGAATCATTTGCCAGAAAAGATCCTCGAATAAAAATAGTCAATAATAAGACAAGAATGAATATTGCTGCTTCTCTAAACAAAGGGGTAAGTATGGCATCTTCAAATATAATCGCACGAATGGATGCAGATGACATATCCATCCCCATTAGATTGGAAATGCAATATAGATTAATTAGTAGTGATAAAAATATTGCTGTTGTTGGTGCGAACATAATTGTAATGGATTTGAATGAAAATGAGATAGCCATAAGAAATTATCCAACTACATCTGAAGAATTAAAAGCTTGTTTGTTTAAATATAGTTCGTTTGCACATCCAGTCGTTTGTTTTAGGAAAAGTGTTTTTGATGAGGTAGGAGGATACAACCCAAAGTATTCGCCAACTGAAGATTTGGATCTTTGGTTTAGATTGGGAGTGAAGCATAAATTTGGAAATGTTAAAAAGCCGCTGCTAAAATATAGATTATATAATAACTCAAGCAGTAATAAATCTCTAAAAGATCTGGAAATACTGGTATTTAAAATCCGTTTTTATGCTGTTGTTAAGTATGGCTATAGACCAAGCCTTATCGATTTAATCTATAATTTATTACAGTTTGTAACACTCTGGTTTACTCCGGAAAAATATCGAGGTAAGATATATAATTTTTTGAGAAACAATGATCTAATATAGGTATTATGTCAAAACCACTTAAAATTCTTTATCAAATCCTGAGCCTTGAAACTGTTTATGCTGCCAGGTTCATATATGAAGGGTATAGGGATGCTTTCTTAGACCTAGGGTATCAGTTCAGGTCGCTTACATCAAACGATAATTGCGAAACTGTGTTTAGGGAGTTTAAACCTGATATATTTATTACTGGCTTAGGGCACTATGCTCATAAGTTTATTGATTTGGAATTAATTAAACAATATCGGGAGAAAGGCTTGGTGATGTTTACTAGTGTTAGTACTTGGAAGAAAATGAATGACCTATATGACGGAGAAGGACTTCAATCAGATAAGAAATTAACTTCCTTGATTAAAAAAGGATTAGCTGGAGATGTTTTTTTTAGTTGGTTCGAAAAAGAGAGCTCTCTAATGGATGGCTTTACCAAAAGCACAGGTTATCCGTTGCACACTATATTATTAGCAGCAAACAAAAAAATTTACTATTCAGATTTTGCTCAAAAGTATCAAGCTGATATCTCGTTTGTAGGTAGTCTTTTACCGGATAAAAAAGAATTTATAAAAAAGCATCTTGTTCCATTAAGGCGCAAATATACTGTTAGAACATATGGTAGTGATTGGACAATAGCGGATAGACTTACCGGCTATGTTCAGAGGTTTGGTCAGTACTTTAATATTAATCCACTAAAGGGACTACGCCAGTTATCGCTTCCGGAAGGTGAAGAAAGAAAGGTTTATTCCTCTTCTGTTATTTCTCTAAATATGCATGTAGATTATCAGAGAAAATTCGGGTCAGATTTTAATGAAAGAACTTTTAAAATAATAGCTTCAGGCGGATTTGAAATTTGCGATAATGTTAAAGTGCTGCGGAAGTATTTTACAAAAGATGAGTTGGTAATTGGTGAAAATACAAAAGATTGGTTTGAAAAAATTGAATATTACTTAAAAAATCCAAATAAGAGATTATCGATAATTAGGGTTGGTAAGAAGAAGGTTTTGGAAAAACATACATATCATAATAGAGCCAGGCAGTTTATCGAGCTTTATGAAAAATTTAATCAAGGGAAATTAAAATGAAATCGTTTGTAGATATCATGAAAACTAATTTAGTGGTGTTGATAATTATAAGTTTAGTGATCTTTATATTTTTCGGGAAGCTGACAGAAACTTTCTATCAGCAGGATGAATGGTATGTTTTAGGATTAGTGTTCGCTAAAGTTCCACTGACTACATTAAGTGGAGTTTCCAGTCCGCTGGATTTTTTATTATTTAAGGGAAGATTACTAGCAAGCTTTATTTTTTACTTATTCGCCTATTATTTTCCTCTTCAAAATGTTCAGCTAGCTATTTTTGCAATAGTTTTGCATATAATTGCCACATTTTTAGTATTTATTTTAATCAGGAAATTTGTTAGAAGCTTTCTATTCTCTTTGCTGGGAGCATTATTTTTTGCAGTAAATGCTGTATCACATGGAGCGGTAACTTGGTCAGCTATAGCTATTAGTGCGGTTGGATCAACGGTATTTGTTTTAATAGGTCTTCTTTTCTTTTTTAAGTATCTAGCTGATTATAAAGTGAAATGGTTAATATTTTGTGGACTTATGATTTATCTTTCTTTATGGTTTAAAGAAACAGGACTTTATATGTTTATGTTCTTGCCTTTGTCAGCCCTTTTACTTAAAAGATATTCTGTTATTTCCTTTTTCAAAACTTATTGGTTTTTTTGTCTACCGTTTTTATTTATTACTACATTTAGAGTTGCCGAGCTTTATTTAAGGCATTCTACCTCTAATCTTTATATCACCGGACTAAATGATAATTTCTTTTCTACGATTATTATGCGCTCAGTATTATATCCTTTAACTTCGTTCTCGCTCATATACATTCCTGGGGATCAATTTTTATTATTTGCCAGGGCGGTTTTACGGCAGATTTATCCTTTTTTTGCATCTGCCAGTAATAATATTTTAATTGCACAATCAGTTATATTAGATTTATTATCCGTAATACTTACCTTTATTATTCTTATATTCATTTATTTGCTTTGGCAAAAGGACAGATTAGAAAATAAAAGATTTGTTATATTTTGGATAGTTTTTTCCTTTATGAGTTTTTTACCATACGTCTTACTAAGCAAGGATTTTTCTTACCTTGAATCAAGGTATTATTATTTGTCTGTAGTTGGGGGAGCTGTTTTACTATCTTGGGTTTTAAAGCGGCTTTGGGATATTCTTGGTCCAAAAATATTCTACATTTTTGTTTTACCGCTCATTATAGTGTATTTAGTATTTCACGGAAGTGTAGTTTACGGAGCAATTAGCGAACAAGTAAAATTGGCTAATTTACAAAAAAGTTTTATCTCTCAGCTTAAAATTCTTGTGCCGACACTTGACAATAAAAAGAACGTCTTCTACACTACCAGTGACCAAAATTTTTGGGCTGAAGGGAATAAATTACCTTTTCAGCAAGGCAGCGGTTATACCCTTATGGTTTTATACTTTGATTCAGGTAAAATTCCTAAAGAATTTTTAAAAGCTCAAGGGCGTTTGGAAGATGGATTTTTATTTGGTATAGGAAGCCAGGGGTATAAGGAAATAAATGATTTAGGTTTTGGATATTTTTGGGATAAGGGAGAGTTAGAAAAGGCAATTAAGCTTCACAATTTAACACCAGATTCTATAATTAGATTGCAGTATAATTCTGATGAAAATAATTTAACAAAAGTAGGAACTAATTAATGATTAAAGCAGTAATTTTCGATTTAGATGGAGTTTTAATTGACGCTACGGAGTGGCACTATGAAGCTTTAAATGATGCTTTGAAACTTTTCGGGTTTGAAATATCCAGAGAGGATCATACGGGTTTTTATAATGGGCTTCCAACTGCTGAAAAATTAAAAGTACTATCTGAAAAAAAGGGTTTACCTTTAGGTCTCCATGAAACAATTCAAGTCATGAAAAGAAAATATACAGATGAGCGGGTAGGACAACTTTGTAAGCCAAGCCATGAAAAGCAAATAATGCTTACTCATTTGAAGAATAAAGGATATAAGTTGGCATGCTGCAGTAATGCCCAAAAATATTCAGTAGAGAATATGTTAAAGTGTGCACAAATTGACATCTTTTTTGACTACGTTATTGGTAATGATGAAGGAATAAAACCAAAACCCGCCCCTGATATTTATCTTGCAGCCTTTAAGATAATTAAGGTCAAGCCTCCTGAAGCTTTTATTGTTGAAGATGCAGTTCACGGAATTGAAGCAGCCAAATTGTCCGGAGCAAAAGTTATCGCAGTACGGGGGTATGATGATGTAAATTTATCACTTTTTACTGATTTAAATATGGTATGAAAATAGAAGAAAAAAAGATTAACATTGTGATACCTATTACAGGTGCAGGTACAAGTTTTCAAACCGCAGGATATACATTCCCGAAACCCCTGATTGATATTAACGGAAAGCCGATGATACAGCTGGTTATTGAGAATATTAGATCAAAATTTAAGCATAGGTTTATTTTAATTTGTAAGAAAGAACACTTTGATAAATATTCACTGAATCAAATTTTCGATAATGCAACAAAGGGTAATTTTAGTTCTATACAACTCACTTCGCCGACTCAAGGAGCAACGTGTACAGTTTTAACTGCAGTAGATTTTATCAATAATGAAGATGAGTTAATTATTGCAAACGGAGATCAAATTATTGATAGCGATATAGATAAATTCATTGTCTTTGCCAGAAAATCAAAAGCTGACGGAGTTATTTTAACCTTTACTTCTCAACACCCAAGATGGAGTTATGCCCGTGTTGATAAAAAAGGAATTGTTCTTGAAACAGCCGAAAAAAAAGTAATTTCCAATCATGCAACTTCCGGAATTTATTATTTTAAACAGGGTAAACTATTTGTCGAAGCGGCGACTTCGATGATTTCAAAGGATATCAGGTTTAACAATGATTTTTATGTATGCCCTGTTTATAATGAGTTGATTTTATCAGGCAAAAAAATTATCATCTGGGAAATAAAACATTCCCAGATGCATGGACTTGGAACACCGGAGGATTTGAATAAATATTTAAGTCTGGTGGAGAAAAAATAAAATCATGAAAATAGTTATACCAATGGCAGGAAAAGGATCAAGATTTCTGGATGTTGCTGACTCCAATCTTGAATATAAAAAGCCTAAACCATTAATCAATGTAAAAGGAAAACCTATGGTTACATGGGCGGTTGAGTCGCTTCATGATTTTAATCCAAAGCCGGAGGATTTAATATTTATTTGCAGAAAAGATCATGATGACGATCACGGAATTTCTAAGTCATTAAAAGAATTGTTCGGTGAGAAAATTAAAATTGTACTTATTGATGCTATTACAAGAGGGGCAGCAGAAACAGTTTTAAAAGCTAAAGAATTTATAAATAGTGATGAAGATATTATTGTTTCGGATTCTGACCATTATTTTGACGGAAGTTTCCTTCATGAAAAAGTTATGAATAAATCCGAAGATACTCATGGAATAATACCTGTTTTTATACCTCCG
>Ga0209542_10012754_pt1 | contig 14622 bp, 13 predicted proteins | sample RifCSPhighO2_01_FD_184028 | JGI IMG/M metagenome (GOLD analysis project Ga0209542, IMG submission 184028) | Soil microbial communities from Rifle, Colorado - Rifle CSP2_plank highO2_0.1 (SPAdes) (version 2) | ecosystem: Environmental > Terrestrial > Deep subsurface > Rock core/Sediment ...
TTTCTTTCGGAAAAGGAAAGCGCCGCCGGCCAGCAGGATGAAGGCCAGGATGGACATAAGCAATGCGTTGGTGACCGGGAAGCTCCCAATGTGGAACAGCTCTTCGGCACGCAAAGAAATATGGACCATATCGTGGCTATGCCCCGATTTTAGCAAGGATTTCTTGAAATCGCAATCATTTCTCCTTGAACTTCATTTAACCCCGAGGGGTCATAATATCGGCCATGAAAAACATCAAAAACCTATTACTAATCCTCGGTTTCCTCGCGATCCTGCCATCGTCTGCCCGGGCGCAGGCAGACGCCGTCATATACGAGGCGCACGTGCCCGCGGTCGGCAATTACACTTCCTTTTGTGACAGCAGCTATCACGGCCTCGGTTACTGCGAACTGACTGGACGCTTTTCATTCGGAGAGGAACAAATCGTGAACGCTATCACTATGTACGATTTAGGCTGTAACTCCATGGATGAGCCAGAGATGCTTTTGTCGTATGCGCTGGTCAACGCGGACACAGACGAAGTAGCAGCAGAGGTTGCAGAGGGCAAAACGTTTGGTTGCACCCAGGATTATCCGGAAGGCCATAGCATACCGACCACTTTATCCGTTCCGAGAACCAAACTGGAATCCCATCAGGACTATTACCTTATACTGCGCGCGTCGCGCAACGAACGTGCGCGCGCATACTGGGGCGTGGATGCAAGCAACCAAGCTAGTTTTCAAATCCACGGGACTGCGGCGCCAAAGGACCCGGTGATCCTGATTCCTGGAATTATGGGATCATCTTTGAGGCGGTCAGTGGATGGCAAGGAGATTTGGCCAAACGCGAACGAAATGGTGTTGTCGGCCCAAGATGATCACCTGGATGATCTTAAGCTGAATACAGACGGTAGTCAGCCTGCCGGCAAGGAAGCATACGCAGAAGCGGTGATCGATTCAGTTTCTTTTTCAGCGTTCGGGCAGGACCTCGTGACGCAGAACTTCTACGGGAGCCTTATCGAACAATTCACTGATCGCGGCTATGTTCTTGGCAAGGATCTTTTTGCTGTCGCTTACGATTGGCGGTTGGACTTGAAAACACAGGTCTCGAAACTTGCAGCCGCGGTGTCATCGGCAAGAGCGCAAAATCCAGGCGCAAAAATTTCTCTGGTCGCGCATAGTATGGGCGGTTTGCTAGTTAAGCAGTATCTTTCTGACGCCGGTAACGCGTTGCTGATAGATAAAGCCGTGCTTATAGGCGTGCCTCAACTCGGAGCACCGGCTATGTTCAAAGTTTTGAGCTATGGCGACAATCTTGGTTTTGAATTCCCTGTGATACAAAAAGACATATTGAATTCTGCCAAAATCAAGGAAATATCCCAAAATATGCCGGGCGCGTATGAGCTTTTGCCAAGCCGGGCTTATGTGTCAGTCGCAGGCGGGTATATCAAGGATTTCAGAAATGGAAGATCCGGTTCCTTATCATATGACGAGTCTGTTGCGCACATGACGTCCGATGCCGCGGACGCCCGGAACTCCTCGCTCATCGCCGCGGCGCAAGACTTCCATGACAATGTGGACCTTGCAAACATCAGCGGGCCGACGGTCTACAACTTGGCAGCTTGCGGTGATCCTTCGACCATAGGAGAGGTTCGTCTTTACGACGGTGGCAAGATAAATATCGCTGGAACGGAAGGCGATGGCACGGTGCCGCTCGAAAGCGCCATGCACGATTCGATTGGACATTCGCGCTACTTCATTTCTTCACCAACGACAGGCATAGATCACGGCGGATTGGTTAGAGATGGCCGAGTCGTTTCCCTCATTGGGAGCTTGGTTGAAGGCACAAGCCCCGCCGCTTTTCCAGGCTTGGGCACTACTTCCGAAGCGTGCCAAACGGGAAACAAAATTTTCCGGTTCAGTACTCATAGCCCAGTTGCTCTGCATGTGTATGACTCGGGAGGTCGCCATGTGGGTCCCACATCCGACGGCAACATAGAGTTGACAATCCCCGGCAGTGTGTACACCACGCTCAACGGGAACAGTTTCGCCTTTGTGCCTGCAAATGATGAATATCGCGTGGAGATCGATGCATTGGCTGCCGGAGAATTTACCTTAAAGGCAGGAGTCCTTGAAGGGCCAGAGCTCGTAAGTTCCGCTAATTATGTGGACGTGCCGCTTGCTGATGGCGATGTTACCGCCAGGGCAGTTTTCTCGGAGGATAATATGGCGCCGGAACTTGAGCTGGATAAAGATGGCGACAGCGTGTCCGATATCAGCGTTCAGCCGACAGCCCAGCTCTTCGACGTTGCCGCGGCAGATTCGGAACCGCCGCAAATAATCTTTTCCGGCGTGCCAACAGGAACCATTATTACCGACACGGCTTTCGTGGTGGATTTCTCCGCTTCCGATCAGCTTTCCGGCGTCGCATCCGTAACCGCGTCCTTGGATGGCGCGCCGTTCGCGTCCGGTGCCACTTTGTCATCGCCCCTTACAGGCAAGCGCGTAATTATATTCCAAGCCGCTGATAGGGCCGGCAATCCTAAAGTGGTCACGGCGGAATTTGAGCAGTCGGCCGCGCCTGCCAACCCGCCGCCGGCGCAACCGCCCAGCGGCAGTTCTGGCAGCGGCGGTTCGAGTGGCGGTTCCGGCGGCCGCAGTCGCCGACCGTCCTCCGCAAGCAGCGGGCGCGCGCTTGGCGCGACGACAAGCACGGCACAGCAGGCCAGCAGTACTGTTACGATTGGAACGATCGCGAAAGCTCTGCCTGCCTGTCTGCAGGTTCCGGCTGGCGCTCTCGGCCGCGGTAGGGCGAACGACCGCGCGCAAGTCGTTCTTCTGCAGGCCTTCCTGAACAGGGAACTTGAACTTAATATCCCATTGACCGGCTTCTTCGGCCCGATCACAGAACTGGCGGTGAGGATATTCCAGCTCAAGAACTACGCCGACATCCTGGCACCCGCCGGCTTGACCTCTGCCACCGGCTTTGTCGGGCGATACACCCTGGCGAAGATGCAAGCCAAGGCCTGCATCTGAATGTGCTAAAATTTTCCCATGTTCAAAATCCAGAAATGGGACCTTCTGGTTGCCGTCTACGTTTTCTGCATCGTCGCCTCGGAGCTCATGGGCGCCAAGACCTTCCTGCTCTTCCAGTACGGCTCCTTCGTGCTGAACGCCTCCGTGGCCATTTTCCTCTTCCCGCTCATCTTCACGATCAATGACATTATCATCGAGGTGCATGGCAAGGAGCGCGCCCGGAGCGTGGTGCGCTCCGGCCTGGTCGTGGTCTTCCTGACCTTCCTGTTCTCCCTATTAGCTATCAGTTTGCCGCCATCCGCCCGCTTCGGGGGCACCGAGGCGGCGTATGACGCTATCTTCAAATCCTCGGCCCGCATCGCCGCCGCGAGCTTGATCGCCCTGGCCATCTCCGAGTTTACCGACATCTTCATCTTCGCGAAGATCCGCGAGCGCATGCACGGCCGGGCGCTCTGGTTCCGCAATAATGTCTCCAATTTCTCTGCGCAGTTTCTGGACACGACGCTTTTCATGTTCTTGGCCTTTTACGCCCTGAACCGGCCGGTCGCGGACAATATCTCTTTCCTTTGGTCGCTCATCCTGCCGTACTGGCTCCTAAAGTGCCTTATGTCCGTCATCGAAACACCGCTCGTCTACGCGGGCGTGCGCTGGCTGCGTACCGATAAAGTATATGCCGTCGCGTCGGCGAAACCAACCGTCTGAAATGTACGAGAGCGTAAAGTTCCCGGTCCTGCCGGATCGCCCTTGCTTCTACACCAACTTCGTCTCGACTCTGGACGGCAAGGTCGCGGTGCCGCCGCATCACGACGAATATTGGCCAATCGGCAGCGATGCGGACCATGCGGAGTTAGTGAATCTGCGCACCCACGCCGACGCGCTCATCCATGGCCGCGGCACGGCCATGATGCACCGCACCGTGGATAGCTTGGCCAGGCCGGAATTCAAGGCCGCCCGCCTGGAAAGGGGCAAATCGAAGGACCTGCTCTATATAATTATCTCGGACCATCCGGACGAAGACCTGAAGAAACAGATCATCAACGATGCCGGCATCGAACCGCTCATCATTGCTGGGAATGATCTACCGGCCCTGGCCCGCGAGCTGAAGCAGAAGGGCATAGACACGGCGCTTGTGGAGGGCGGGCCGCATCTTGCCGCCTCCTTCTTCGCCGCGGATCTGGTGGACGAGATTTTCCTGACCCTGGCGCCGAAGGTTTTTGGCGGTGGCGGCACCGAGACGGTCACCATGGTCGAAGGCAAATTGCTGCCTCCAGAGAAGACGGGAGATTGGCAACTCGTTTCTGTCGCCTCTATCGGCAATGAGATATTCTTAAGGTACCGCAAATGAAGGTCACGGGCATAAAAACGAAAAAAGTCCTGCCGACCGACCGGGGCCTCGCGCAATTTCTGGATGCGAGCCTGCCGCGCATCAAGGAGCGCTCCGTCGTGGCCCTCACCTCCAAAGTGGTCGCGATCCTGGAGGGCGCGGTGGTATCCACGACGGGAATGAATAAGAAAAAACTCATCGCGCGCGAGGCCGACCTTTTGTTACCGCCGCGGCCCCGTAGCAAGTTCAATATAACTTTGACCGTTAAGCACGGCATCCTGGCCGCCACCGCTGGGATAGACGAGTCGAACGGCGAAGGCTACTACATCCTTTGGCCGCGCGATCCTCAAAAGACCGCCAACGCCATTCGCAAACATCTTATGAAGAAATTCCGCCTGCGCGAGCTCGGCGTCATCGTGACCGACAGCGCCTCGCGCCCCATGCGGCGGGGGACCTTCGGCATCGCCATCGCCCATAGCGGTTTCCGCGGTTTGAAGGATTATATCGGCAGCAAGGACCTCTACGGCCGCAAACTAAAGATGACCAAGGCGAACCATATGGAAGCACTGGCCAGCGCCGCCGTCCTCATCATGGGCGAGGGCGCGGAGCGCATACCCCTAGCGGTCATTGAGGACATACCGTTCGTCCAGTTCCGGAAAGGCAACCCGTCCCGCGCCGAGCTCGCCGACCTGCGGGTGCGTATGGATGAGGATCTTTACGCGCCGCTCCTCAAAGGCGCGAAGTGGCAGAAGGGCCGAGGCGGACGATGATCCGCATGTACATTTGAACCAGCGGCTCCCGGCCATTGTCCTTCGCGAAGCGGCCGAAACCCGGCCTGGAGTTCAGCTCCACGAGCGTCAGCCTGCCCGCGGCGTCCTCTATTATATCCAGCCCGCCGTAGCGCAGGTCCAGGAGCGGATATATCGGCGCCGTGAACTCCTGCATGCGCGCGATCATGGCCGGGTCGGTGATATGCACGGCCTTGGAATTCTCCCAATGCAAGGGGCTCAGGTTGCCGATGAATAGGGCGTTGGAGACATCTTTCTCATATAAGAGAAGTATTTCCCGCTCGAAGACCACCGCGCGATATTCCTTCTGCCCCTCTATGTATTCCTGCGCCAGGATCACATGATCATATTTGTCGGTCTCGGCTTCGTTCTTATCGAACACCTTCTCCACCGCGACCTTCACATCGTCGCGGCTCTTGCACAGGAAGACATGCCGGCCCTGGCTGCCGGAGTTCCGCTTCACGATGACCGGCAAGGCGAACTCCGCGAGGATCCTCTCTATTACCTCACCGGTCGAGGCCGCCCTGGCGTAACTGCGGTATACCTCCGGACCCTCCGGGTCCACGAAGCCCATCGTCTTCGGCATGGCGATGGCCTTACCCAGAAGCTTGTAGCTAAACTCCTTGTCGCGGCAGATCTTCGAGGTTGCGCCGTCGTTGAACGGCGTGGAGGTGCCGGGGAAATAATATCGCCGGCCGGCTAGGTCGACTTGTAGGAAGTTCTCGTCCCCGCCGACGAAAGAACAGGGGACATCGAGACGCTTGCAGGCCTCAGCCAGGCAATCGGTGTGGATGCTCATTGATTCATTTTATCCCAAAAGAGGAATTTCACACGAATGCTACAATCTTTGATATGAAAAACCTGATTGTTATCGCTGGCGCTCCGGGTAGCGGCAAAAGTACTCTAGCCAGTTCGCTTAAAGAAAAACTTGATTCAACTTGGATCGATTACGGAAAGTTCCGGGAATTTCATCTTGATCGAGATTGGAAGAAAGCTAACGACAAAGAAGAACAGCTTGCTTTCGAAAACTTGCTTCTTGTTGTGAAGAATTACCTAAAACACGGATACAAGAATGTTATTGTCGATGACCTTAGAGACTTTCGTATACAGCAAATTCCTAAGGAATTTAAGGAAGGCGACTATATTATCATAAGTTTGGTTCTGGATGACGTCGAACTGGAAAAAAGAATTACCACCCGTAACGATGGATGGAAAAACGTTCCGGATGCTCAGGCATGGAATAATGCATTAAAGGACCGCGCCATACTATCCAACGAGTATAAGATAGATACCACACACAAAACTCCAGAGGAAACACTTAAGGAAGTTTTGCGATTGCTGGAAAACTAAAAGATAAATCCACATTTTCCAAGGGGAATCTCACGCGCGCCCAACCTCGCTTCACTCGGGGGCGCTTTTAAAAACCCTCGGTTTTTAATATTTTCCTACACGGGGAACCGACCGCGGTTCCCCGACCCCCTCCACTGTTCGATTCCATAACCCCAAGAGCTACAGAGATATGCCTGTGCTGAGGCGTCTCGGAGCCCTTAGGGGCGAGAGACCGAGGGCCGTTTGCTAGGGCAAACGAGCCCGTACTCAGCACAGGCATATCTCTGTAGCTCCAAGGGGAATCGAACCCCTATTTACGCCGTGAAAGGGCGCCGTCCTAGCCATTAGACGATGGAGCCGTGTTGGCCCCATAACGTTAAGGAATTCCGGCCTCAAAGTCAAAAAACCGCGGTGTGCTATACTGAAAACCAAGATGTTTCTTTACCTTGCAACCTACAGCGACATAACTATTCTCGTCCTGCGCGTGGCGCTCGGCGCGCTGCTCATCGCCCATGGCTGGCCAAAGCTGCGGGACTGGAAACAGACCACCGAGAATTTCAACATGATGGGCTTCAAGCCGGGCGCTCTCTTCGGCGGCATCGCGGCCGTCCTGGAGTTCTTCGGCGGCATCGCCATCGTTGTTGGTTTCCTGGTCCAGCCGATCGCGGTCCTCGTCGCCATCCAGTTCACCGTGACCACTCTCTGGAGGATCTCTAAAAAACACCCTTACGTGAATGGCTGGGAGATCGACCTGCTCATCCTGGGCAGCGCGGTGCTTCTGCTCTCCATCGGCGCGGGCGGCTACTCCGCGGACGCCTATCTTCTCCCCCCCGGCCTTTAGTGCCAGATGAACAGAGGCGGCCTGTATCGTTTCTACGAGATATTGCCGGGAGCTTTGTCCTGGCTCACGCTGATTTTGATAGTGGTCCTGTCCTGGGGCCTGCCGACCGCCGTCTCGATCTTCATCATCCTTTTTGACGTTTATTGGCTCCTGAAAACAATCTATATGTCTTTCCACCTTCGCTCCACTTACGTGGCGATGCGCAAGAACCTGAAGGTGGACTGGCTGGAGAGGTTGAAAGATGTGCCGGAGTGGGAGAGCGTGCATCATTTGGTGATCTTCCCGTTCTACGACGAGCCGTACGAGGTAGTGCGCGAGAGCTTCGAAAGCTTGGCCAAGTCGAACTACCCCTTCGAAAAGATGCTGGTGGTCCTCGCGACCGAGGCCAAGGCGGGGGAATCGGCCCAAAAAGCGGCCAAGAAGATCGAGGCGGAATTCGGCGGCAAATTCCTCAAGTTCCTGGCGACGACCCACCCTGCGGGCTTACCGGGGGAGGTACCGGGCAAAGGCGCTAACGAGGCCTGGGCCGCGCGCGAGGCGGAGCGCCTGCTTATCCAGCCGCTTGGCATCCCGGCGAAGAAGATAATGGTCTCGGTCTTCGACATCGACACGCATGTCTTCCCGGAATATTTCGGCTGCCTGTCGCACGCCTTCCTGACCTCGCCGGACCCGCTGCGCGCGGTGTATCAGCCGGTGCCGCTCTTCACCAATAATATTTACCAAGCGCCGGCTTTCGCGCGGGTGGTGGCCTTCTCCTGCACGTTCTGGCAGATGATGCAGCAGGCGCGGCCGGAGCGCCTAACCACATTTTCGTCGCAATCCATCCCGTTCACCGTTTTGCGCGATATCGGTTTCTGGGCCACCGATGCGGTGTCCGAGGACTCGCGCGTCTTCTGGCAGGCCTATCTGCGCTACGACGGCGACTTCCGCGTGGTGCCGCTGGAATACCCCGTGTCCATGGATGCCAACGTAACCTCGACGTTCTGGGGCACTTTGAAGAGCTTGTACAAGCAGCAGCGCCGCTGGGGTTGGGGCGCGGAGAACATCCCGTACATGCTGGACGGCTTCCGCAAGAACCCGCGTATATCGCGCGCCAAGAAATGGTACTGGTCGTTCCATACCCTGGAGGGCTTCCATTCCTGGGCCACCAACTCCATCATGATCTTCGCCTTGGGCTGGCTGCCGGCCATAATCGGTTCCGGCGATTTCAGCCGCTCCTTGCTCTCATACAGCTTGCCGCAGGTGACCCGCTTCATCATCGGCGTCTCCATGATCGGAGTGGCCACTTCCGCGATGGTCAGCATCTTCCTCCTGCCGGCGCGGCCGGCGAGCGTGAAGCGCATCAATTACCTGTGGTATGTGCTGGAATGGATCCTGATTCCGGTGACCCTCATCGTCTTCGGGGCCTTCCCCGGCCTGGAGGCGCAGACGCGACTCATGCTGGGCGGCAGGTTCCGCCTGGGCTTCTGGGTCACGCCGAAGAGCCGTTGGCGCGAGGCCGATGCGGTATAATAGAAAGACATGAAGCTGCGCGCCGGATTTACGCTGATCGAACTCATGGTCTTCGTGGCCATCTTCTCGGTGGCTATGGGCGCGATGCTCGCGATCTTCACGAGTGTCTCGGGCGTCGCGGTGCGGCAAAGCGCCACAGCCGAGGTCCAAAGCCAGAGCCAATTCGTCCTGCAGACCATCCAGTATTATGTCGAGCGCTCCAGCATGGTCTCCACGACCGTGGATCAGGCCGTGCAGACGCTGACCTTGCGCATGCCGTCTTCGACCCAGGACCCGGTGGTCATCGACCTAAACGGCACCGCGGTGCGCCTGAAAGTTGGCGCTGCGGCGGCGCAGGACATCACCTCCTCCAAAGTGGAAGTTTTCGACATCGCGTTCACCAGGCGCTCCAATCCGGGCGGCAAGGATTCCGTGGCGACGTCCTTCAGCGTGGCCTACGCGACCAACAATCCTGCGAACAGGTTCGCGCAGTCCCTGCGCACCTCCGTGGCGCGGGTATCCGCCGCGACCTTCGACACCGACATCGTGCCGAACACGGGCGACACTTACGGCCTGGGCACGACGGCCGGGCATTGGCGCAGCATCAACAACACGGTCTTCTTCAGCGGCTCCAATGTGGGCATTGGCACGAATTCGCCCGGCGTACCGCTCGAAGTGAACGGCTCGTTGTATCTTTCCGACGCGACGGACGGCATCATCATGAACGATGGCGACAGCTGCTGGATGGTGACCATCTCCGGCGCCGGCGCCCTGCAGACCGCCACCACCACCTGCCCGTAGATCTAATCAGTTATAATAAATAGAATGTCCCAATACAGGACTTGGATACGGATAGGCATTGTGGCGGCGGTCATCGTCGTGGTGGCCGGGGCGCTGGTGGCCAGCCGCTGGCTCTTATCCCGTCAGAGCGATACGAATACCCCCGACTCCGCCGCGCGGCAGAATCTGCCGAAGCCCACCCGCGAGGAGGTCCCTGTCGGCACCGTCGTGCCCGAGCCCACTTCGACCGGGCTGCCGGCGGACGTGGCCCAGCCGCAAGACGTGAAGCGGAGCGGCAACGAATCCTCGCCATATCTGCGTACCTTCAAGGTGACGGTGGCCAACGGCGCCGTTTCGCCGGCGAATATCGTCGCTTATGCAGGGGACATATTGACCCTCACCTTTGAATCTAAAGACCAGGCCTACGCCTTCGCGCAGCCGGACCTCGGCCTCGCTTGGCAGGTTCCGGCCGGAGGGTTCAAGACGTTCCAGTTCCAGGCCGCGGCGCCCGGTAAGTACATCTATTATTGCCCCTCCTGCGGCGGTCCTGACCGTGGTCCAGTCGGGTATATCGTCGCGGCGCCGAAATAAAAGTCGGAATGGTATTATTAAAAAATGATAAATAAAAATAAGATCCTGGTCTTTTTCTCGGTTCTCGCAATACCGATTCTCATCTTTGCGTTTTCCAACATTCGGATCTCGAGCGCCTTCGACGGCCCAACTGACTCAGCTGGCGTTGGCTCAGGCACTTTCGCTGTGAACGCCACCGGCAGCGTCTCGATCGCGACCACAACTTTCAGCGCCTCCAAGTTGCGCGTCGCCGGCTCCATCCAATCCACAACTGGCGGCTTCGTCTTCCCGGACGGCACGACGCAAACCACCGCGGCTACCGGCGGCGGCGTGACTTCGACCCCGGCGGGCTACGTGACTCCCGGTATCTTCAACTCCGTCGCCGGCACGGGCGGCAACTACGAATTCCCGGCGAGCATCGTACTCTCGAGCACTACCGGTTCGAGCGCTGGAGTCATTTACAAAGACGCTAACCGCTTCATCCACAATTATTCTCCAAGTGGCAATACTGGAGCTAACACTTTTATTGGTGTAGATTCTGGTAACTTTACTATGACTGGCAGCTGGAACACTACGGTCGGCCAAGGCGCCCTCAATCAAAACACCACCGGCGGTTACAACACCGCCGTCGGCAAGAGTGCCCTCAACTCCAACACCACTGGCGACTACAACACCGCGAACGGCTCCCAATCCCTCGACTCCAACACCACTGGCGACTACAACACCGCGATGGGCGCTAACTCCCTCTATACCAACACCACCGGTAACAACAACACGGGTCTTGGCTACTACGCCCTCACTCAAAACGCCACTGGCACCGACAACACCGCGGTCGGCTATTATGCCCTTAATGACAACACTAGAGGCAGGTGGAACACCGCGAATGGTGGGCTGGCCCTCTACTCAAACACGACTGGCTATAAAAGCACCGCAGTGGGCTATAACTCCCTCTTTTCCAACACCACTGGCGTCCAGAACACCGCGCTCGGCGAATACTCCCTCCGCTTCAACACCACCGGCAATTACAATGTCGGGATCGGTAATGCTGCCCTTGCACACAACGCCACCGGCAGCCAAAATGTCGCGATTGGCAACGGCGCAGGTTGGGACGAAGCAGGTACGATGTCGAATATGAATGCAAACACTTTTCTGGGTGCAGCTGCCATCTCCACTGTTGATAACATATCGAACTCTACTGCTATCGGCTACGGAGCGCATGTGACCAAGAGCAACCAAGTAGTCATAGGCGACGGCAACGTTACGGAGACGTTCCTAAACGGAGTCGTTAAGACGGACGCTGCCGCCAGCACCGCCGACCGCTCAACCCTCTGCATCTCCGGAGCCAGTGACGGCACCGTCACCTCCGACGCGGCGTCGAACAACTGCGACACCTCCTCCAAGAGGTTCAAGCACGATATTGAGTACCTGGATTTTGACGGCCTGGACACGCTCCTGGCCCTGAAGCCCACAGGATATATCCGCAACAACCCGGAGAAGCAGAGGCCGGATGGCAGGCAGGAGTGGGGCCTCATCGCCGAGGACGTGGCCGCGGTGGACCCCCATCTCGTGATCTTTGAGCCGGACGGGATAACCCCGCTGGGATTGGAGGACTCCGCCTTCCGCGCGCTCTTCGTGAATGCCATACAGAAGGTCTGGGACGTGGTCACTGGCAACAAACGGGCGATAGAGGCACAGGAAAAAAGAATAGAGGAACTGGAAAAGGCGATTTTGGAACTAAAAAAATAACGTCGAATGCCAGGTATCGAGACCGGGCCGGCCCGCCCTTGGCGGGCCGGTTTTGTTTCATGGTATCCTAATGCCAATATCCAGTTCCCATGCGCCAATCCCAGCTGTTCGTTAAGACCCTCCGGGACGACCCGAAGGACGAAGAGACGGTTAACGCCAAACTCCTGGCTCGGGCCGGTTTCGTGGACAAGCTTATGGCCGGCGTCTACTCATACCTGCCGCTCGGCCTGCGCGTTTTGCGCAAGATCGAGCAGATCGTGCGCGAGGAAATGGACGCGATAGGCGGCCAGGAGGTCCTCATGCCCGTGCTGCATCCTAAGGCCAACTGGGTCAAGACCGGCGGCTGGGACAAGATTGAAGTCCTGTTCAAGCTGAAGAGCCGTACCGACAAGGAGTACGCGTTGGGACAAAGCGAGGAAGAGGTTGTGACGCCGCTCGTCATGGAACGGGTGCAGACATATAAAGACCTGCCGACCTCCGTGTACCAGATCCATTGGAAGTTCCGTGACGAGCTGCGCTCCAAGTCCGGGCTCTTGCGCGGCCGCGAGTTTCTCATGAAGGACATGTACAGCTTCCATGAGAGCCAGGAGGATTTCGAACGCTATTACGATGTGGTAAAAGCCGCTTATCTCAAGATATTCTTGCGGCTGGGCCTGACAGCAAAGGCGACCGAGGCCTCCGGCGGCGGCTTCAGCGACAAGATCTCCTACGAATTCGAGGTGCTGACCGACGCCGGCGAGGTCAATATTCTGTTTTGCGAGCTGTGCGAGTTCTGCGTGAACGTGGATGACATCAAGAAGCACAAGGAGGGCGATGCCTGCCCGAAATGTGGCAAAGGGAAGCTGAAGCCGTCGCGCGCCGCCGAGGTCGGCAATGTTTTTGATCTGGGTAAGAAATACGGCGAGAACTTCGACCTGGGCTTCCTGGGCCGCGACGGCAAGAAGCAATACCCGGTGATGGGCTGTTATGGCATCGGCGTCTCGCGCACCATGGGCGTGATTGTGGAGAAATCGTACGACGACCAGGGCATCATCTGGCCGGAGGCGGTGGCGCCCTTCAAGGTGCATTTGATAGAGTTGGGCGGCGCCTCTGCCGCCGGTATCTATGAGGATTTACAGGCCCGCGGAGTGGAGGTACTCTATGACGACCGGGATGTTTCCGCCGGCCAGAAGTTCGCCGACGCGGACCTGATCGGCATCCCATACCGCGCCGTGGTCAGCCCGAAGACCGCGGGCAAGATTGAGGTGAAGAGACGTGGCGCAGCCGAGGCCAAACTCATGACCAAAGAAGAATTTTATGGCTCTATTTGACCGCTTTTCCAAGGATATCGCCATCGATCTGGGCACCGCCAACACGCTCATCCACGTGCGGCACCAAGGCCTCGTGGTGAACGAGCCAACCGTGGTGGCCGTGAACAACAAGACCAATGAGATACTCGCGGTGGGCGACAAAGCCAAGCTCATGCTGGAGCGCACGCCCTCGCACATCAGCGTCGTGCGCCCGCTGCAGGCCGGCGTCATCTCGGATTTCGACATGACTTACGAGCTCCTGCGCCAGTTCCTGAAGGGCGTCGCCGGCAGTTCGCCCTTCGGCTTCCATCGCGCCATTCTCGGCATTCCGAACGACCTGACCGAGGTGGAGCGCAAGTCCGTGCAGGACGCGGCCCAGAGCGCCGGCGTCTCCAAGGTCTATCTGGTGGAATCCGCCGTGGCCGCGGCGCTCGGCTCGGACCTGCCGATCCAGGAGCCGACGGCCAACCTCATCGTGGACATCGGCGGCGGCACGACCGATATCGCCGTGATCTCCATGGGCGGCATTGTCGTCTCGCGGACGCTGAAGATCGCCGGCGACCGCTTCAATGAGGACATCATTCGCTTCATGCGCGAGGAGTTCAAGCTGGCTATCGGCGAACCAACCGCCGAGTTTGCGAAGATCGCCGTCGGCTCCGCCCTGCCGCTCGAGGACCGCTTGGAGATACCGATCCGCGGCCGCGATTTCGTGACCGGCCTGCCGCGCGAGGTGCTCATCAAGAACAACCACGTGCGCGCCGCCCTCGCCAAGTCCCTGCGGACCATCCTGGATGCCGTGCACGAGGTCATTGAAAGCACCCCGCCGGAGCTCACCGGCGACATGCTGAAGGAGGGCATCAAGATCTCCGGCGGCGGCGCCCTGCTGCGCGGCCTGGACGAGCTCATCGAGAAGGAGACCGCCGTGCACACCGAGGTCGTGCCGGAGCCCCTGACCGCCATGGTCCGCGGCCTGGGCCGCATCGTGGACAACTTCGAGCATTACCGCACGCTCTTGGATAACCCGCTGAAGCCGATGGATATAAAGATGTGAGAAGGGAACATTATTTTCTCATCGCGCTCATATTGGTCGTAATCGTTCTTTTTGGATTTGGTTCGCGGGCGGGACTAGCTTTGCAGGCGGCTTTGCGCGGCCCGATGCTGGGGCAGGTCGGCACGGCCAACGTGGCCGCCTCGCTATCTACGGCGCGGAACGGCTTAACCGTGCCGGTGTATTCGCGGTATCCGCTGAACCTCAAAGACCAGCTATCCATAGCCGCCGGCGCGGCCGATGGCATAAGAGCGGGGGATATCGCCCTGATAGACGGCTACTTCGTGGGTATCGTCGAGAAGACATTCGAGAATTCCGCGGTGGTGCAGACCATCTTCGACAAGCGCTTCCAGGCGCCGGTCAAGGTGGCGGCGCTGTCCGACGGCGACTGCGTCGGCCGCC
>Ga0209542_10012755_pt1 | contig 14622 bp, 12 predicted proteins | sample RifCSPhighO2_01_FD_184028 | JGI IMG/M metagenome (GOLD analysis project Ga0209542, IMG submission 184028) | Soil microbial communities from Rifle, Colorado - Rifle CSP2_plank highO2_0.1 (SPAdes) (version 2) | ecosystem: Environmental > Terrestrial > Deep subsurface > Rock core/Sediment ...
CGGCTTTAAAAAGTTTTCGTCAACGGAATAATCGTCAAACGGGAACTCTTTAAATTCCATTCGTGGCCGCGCCGAGGAGGCCAAATAGCTTCCGATTTTTCCAAGTACTACATGGTCGCAATCCATTTTCAGGGTTAAACCCTGATAAACCTTGTAAGTTTGCAAAATAATATTGCCCAAAAGGCTATGGTCTCCAGAAATCAGAACCGCAACGGTTCTGTGGTTCCGGCGGATAAACTCCAATTCCTTTTCCCGCTGCCTTTTGGATAATACCAGTGCCAATTGTTTCAAATAAGCCGTTTTGGCAATGGCGTAAATTTCGGAAACCCCGTCCAGAAACTGCCTTGTTTGCAATACGTCGTGCCGGATAACCTGCATGCGCGAAAGCGCCACGTCCTCGTATGTCTCGGTCAGGCCCTGCAGGGCGAGGTTATTCTCAAGCTCCTTTTTTACCTGTTTTGGTGTAAGCATTCCAATAATTTACAATTTTTGAATTTACAATTTACATTAAATGACTAAATTTAAAATTTTAAAATTAAAAATTTATTAAAAATTGTGAATTGTAAATTAAAAATTACTTGCTTGTAGCTGCCTCCATCAGCTTTGGACTCCACTTATTAACTACATCCTCGAATCGTTTAAGTGATCCCAGGTCAAAACTATCCTCAAGCTGTCCAATTAAAGAATCAATGGTACCACTAGCGTATGCTTTTAGGATTTTTATCTTATGTTCCTTTATCTGCACAGGGGCAGTTTCAGCCCAAAAGCCGGATAACAACATTTGCATGTACAAAAGCTGGATCATTTTAGGCACAATAACATCCCCCTCTTGGTCAAAAACCGCCATTAATCTTTCACCTTGTTTTATTTTTTCCTGCGTTGCCTCCAAAAGCTCCACCCCGAATTTAGCTACATCCCTTGCCCGGTTATAGCCAAAAAGCACATTTTTTATTTTTAAAGATATATCCCGCTCAATGGTTTTATGGGTTTGTCTGCCAATACGGGTTACCGAAAGGTTGATGTTAATCGCCGGCCTGAAACCCTGTTGGAATTCGTTCATGTCAAAAAACAGATGACCATCGGTCATGGACATTAGATTAGTCTGGATGTAACCGGTAAAATCCCCGTTGAGAGTTTCGACAACCGGCAAACAGGTAATACTGGAACTCTTCCCCTCAATCTTCAAGCTCAACGTCTGCTTGTCCTTATTCGTAGAAAAGCTCTGCTTATCGCTTTTACTACTTTTACTTTTTGATTTATCAAAAAGCTCGCTCTTACCTTCATTACCTTCACTAAGAAATCGCCCCGCTCGCTCTATCAAATGAGCATGCAGGTAAAAAATATCCCCAGGATAGCCATCACGTCCCGGCATCTTGCGCGCCAGTATCGAAAGCTCGCGGTAATACTTGGCATGGCGCGAAATTTCGTCAAGCACGATCAATACATCCCGGCCCTTATCCCTAAAATATTCGGCAATTGCAAAAGCCGTAAACGGCGCCAGATAAATCATACTGGTAGGAATGCTAGCCGGGGCGGCAATCACAATTGTTTTGTCCGTAACCCCGAATTTTTTTAGCCGTTCAATCGTCGTTGCCAAATCACTCTTTTTCTTGCCAATTAAAACATAAATACAAACGGTCCCAAGCTGCGCCTGGCGGGCAATCGTTTGCACCAAAAAACTCGTTTTTCCAGACTTTTGGTCACCGATAACCAGCTGTCTTTGACCTTTTCCAATTGGTATTAAAACGTCTACAACCGTTACCCCGGTTTCCAGATTTTGGTTTATCCTCACCCGGTCGATCATGGCCGGCGCCGATGCTTCCAGATACATTTTTTTAGTGTCTTTTAAGATTCCCTTTCTCTCAATGGGAATACCAAAAGGGTCCAAAACTTTTCCCAACAAATCCCCGGCCGCTTCGACCATTAAGGTCTCACCGGTGCGCACGGCAACAGACCCAATTTGCACCGTGCTAATGTCCAAAAGCAAAACTTCCGTAAGCTCTTTTCCAACGGTATAAACAAAACCTATCTGGTCGTCTTCAAAATAGATTTTCTCCCCGATTTTGGCACCCGTTAGCCCTGTGCAATAGATAAGCACACGGTTAACGCTGTGCACATGGCCAACTTCGCCAACTTCAGATAAATACTTATCAAAAAGAGACATTTAATAAATTTTCAATTTACAGTTTACAATTTACATTAAATTTGCAATGACTCAATTTTTAAATTATTAGTTAAATGAAAATTGATTGAAAATTGTAAATATGAGTGCATATTTTTTAATAGAATTAAAAAAGTAGAAATTGTAAATTTCTCATATAGCTGCCGATACCTGGTCTTCCGGCTTGGCAGGCTCGCCAATTGCCCCAATCTTTTCCAGCTTGGTCCGCACAGAATAATCACGGAAGCGCTCATTGCACATTACCTTGATTCCCCCAACGATATCCGGGTCAACAATCAAATCCACAATTACCCTTTCTTTCAGATTTTCTTCAAACCAACCGCAAATACGGTCAATTACCGCTTCTGTCGGGTAAAAAGAAAGTGTCAAAACAACAGTTGTTGCGCCGTAAAACAACTGCTCGAATTCCGTAAGCAGTGCACCAAATCCCGAATCGCGGCCCATTTTTTCCAACTGCCGCAAAAGTTTTTCGGAAACATCCATACGCGCGCTGCGGCCACGCTGCATTCCCTGCAGAGCCTCGACAATATCTTCAGCCTCCTGCCTGGTTCTTACTTTGGAAAATAGTTTCTCAGCATCACGCATGGGGATAAAATTTTCAATTTACAATGTTCAATTTTCGATTTTCTTTTGAAAAGTCTTCATAAATTTACAATGAGATAATTTTAAAATTCTAAAATTAAAAATTTAATGTAAATTGTAAATTCAAAAATTGTAAATTACTTGCCTGTCCTCCCTTTCTTCTTCGTACCTTTCGTACCTCTTGTACTTGTTGTACCTTTCTTTCGGGTGGCCGACTTATCGCTCGGGGTGGCAGATTCTTTGCGAGGGGTGGCACGACTGGAGAGGTCTCCGCTAGCGCGGAGCTTGCCTTCAGAATCAGTTTTAGGTTCGATCTTGTCCAAGCGAGCACTAGCGGAGAGGAAAGTCGTGACAGGACCCCGAACAGCAGGACCCGAATTAACACCCTTAACAAACAGCCCCTCTTTCTTCGCCCTCTCCAGCGCTTTCCAAACCAACTCGGCGTGGTCTTCCATACTTATACTTTTACCAATCACTTCCGGTGCCACTTTTTCGACAATGCCGGCAACTGCTTCGTCGATGCCCTCTAATTGGTTTTTCTTGTAAATTTCGATGTCGCTTTGGGCATTTTTTACAATTGCGCCAACAATGTACTCAGCTTGTTTGGTAATAAGCGCTTCTTGCTGCAAAATAAACTTAGCCAAGGAATCCATGTGGATTTTAGTGGCTTCTTCCATTTGTTTGACCACCTCGCGGCTTTGCAAATCCAAGCCCTCTTTGTAGCCTTCGACCGCTTTACCTAATTCATCGGAAGCTTTTTTGGAAATATATTGTTCAATCCTCTTTTTAATTTCACTCTCTTGTCCGTAAATATGCTTAAGCTCTTTTTGCGTCCTCGCGGCCCTTCCGATCGCAATCAAACTCAGAATCCATCCTATAACAACGAGTAAACCAACAGAGATTATTGAGTAAAGAAGAATATCGACAGTATTCATGGCAGTAAATAATTGTAATTAGTATTGCCCTAAAAGCTGTCCATGTCAATATGAGGAAAGAGCCAAATACTAGAGGATAATTACCGAAGCCAAATTTTCAATTTACAGTTTACAATTTTCAATAAATGACTCAATTTTAAAATTTACAAATTAAAAATTTAATGTAAATTGTAAATATGAGTGCATATTTTTTAATAGATTTAAAAAAGTAGAAATTGTAAATTCTTTTAGAACGCGACGATCGCCACGGCTATCCCAAACCCGGCAATCGTCAGCACCGCCGTTATCACGGCATTTAAAATCATCCCCGAAACAATCGTTTTTTTGGCCAGCGGGTTACGGCCAATCGCCTCCAGCCCGTGTCTCATAAAGCGCACAAAAGTAGTTGAGGAAATTACAAGCGTAATTAACGAAATCAAAAACGCCAAAACGTAGCGCAAAACTATCGGGAAATTCTGCGTATTTTGGAAACCTGTAATCAGTGACGCCATCAAAGCCCCCAAAGCCCCGGCTACATTTAGCCCCGGAGAAAACGACCCCATGTTGACAAGTACCGGTATTTGTCCATCCTTTTTGGTATCTTTATAAGAAGCCATGGCTTTACCCAAAATATAGCCCTGGATGTCGGCCTTTTGCCCTACACCGGCCTTGTCCGAAGAAGTCACAAAATCCCCTTCGTTTATTATTCCGTGAGTCGCTGTGACATTCACCGTCGCACGGCCGGAAGACATGATGCTTTTGGTATTATCGGTCTTAAGTCCCGAAGACATTACCGGAAATTCCACTACAACGCCTAACATTCTTGGGTCAAAAGGCACCGTTGAGCGCACAATCCCCTTATCTGTCTGCACCACAATATCCCCTGTTTTTACCTTAGAATCGGCCACAACCAAATTATTAGCCACCCCGCCCACCGAAACCTGCGCGTAAGCAGGAATTAAGAAGTATGAATTAAGAATTATGGAAAACGCAATGATAAATCCAACGGCAAAACTTCTGCCTCTGCCTTTGACTCTCTGCCTACCCGACAAAGCTTTAGCGTCGTCGGGGCTCTTTGACTCTTTGACTTTCGCTTTTGCCATAAAATCATCATAGCAAAAACGAAAAAAGAAATTGTTGGAAATTACACTCTGACCAAACAGGCACGACACTTTCAGGCAACATCACATTTAATTTCTTCTCGTATCACGACACTTTCAGGCAACATCACATTTAATTTCTTCTCGTATATTGGTTTCTGAGCATGCCGATCATACGTTTTGAACTGTTTTACTCCAACAAAAGTCACAGGTTGCGGATTTCTCCTGGTATCGCGGGCAAGATCAATTAACATATCCGCCGTCTCGCCAACAACACCCATCCTCTTCAAAACGTCAGGATTTATGGTTGTAGAAGCTCTTACCAGCAATTTAGCAGCTTCCATATTTTTTCCTGTACTTGTTCTGGACAATACCTTTTCCACATTGACAACACCTTCTTCAACAATCCAGGCAATTCCGGGTTCTGGCAAAAGATCCAAATTAACACCATTGGCTTCCGCCTGTTCCGTAAAGATCATTCGCTTGGGCTCAACAGACCAATCCGCAGCGGCATTTCTTATAAATACGTTGAATCGCCATCTTCTTAAATTGATACGTAATTGCCCGCAGTCAACACCATAAAAATAATTTTGAATTCGAAAACGCGTATGAGATCCTCCATCGCCAGAATCTAAATCTTTATCACCAAAGCCCATCAAACCCACCCGCTGAGGCTGCCCGAAGCGGCCTATGAACTGCAATTGCTCGCCAGCACCACGAAAATTGTGTCTATCGCGATCGACACTCATATTTGTTATGGAATTTACTCCTAAAGAAGAATGATGTCAATCTAAACCACCAAATTCACCAACGAAGAAACAATCCTAGCTTTTCCAAAAAATTTCATATTTAGCAATTTCTTATCTGCTGTTAAAAAGAAATCACATTCTGCCTCAACAGCACTATGCAGTTGTACATTGTCTTCAAGATCTTTGGTGGGACCCTCTAAAGCATAATCTAGAATGTATTTTGTTAAAGGTACAATTCCAACTTGCTCCTGCATCTCGTTTACTTCCTTGTCGGGAACGCTTAATTTATAGGTGTAAAATAAGATATGGGCTGAAAGTGGAGAAATAAAAAGCAGGTTCCCTCTTAATGGCTCTAATTTTCCCTTAGCCCTTTTTGTTATATCGAAGTAAAGGTTCGTATCAAGAAATACCCTTGCCATGTTTTTCCATCATCGCTTTCCTGTATCTTGCCTCTCTTTGTCTTGCGGTAAGCTTAGGAAAATTAAGTTTCCTGACAGCTTCTGCAAATTTTTCCGGATTAAAAGGCTTTGGGTCGTAAATTTTAGGTTTAATTTCACCAACAACTTTTGATCTATGGATCAAATCGACAGAGTGTCCCTCCTGAAGAACTTTTACAAGCTCTTTTGATTTTGTTCTAAGCTCTGTTGTAGTTATAACTTGCATGTATCAAATATACACTTAAATGTACACTTCGTCAACCACATTAGAAATCTCCCTACTGTCCATTCGCCAAAACAGATTGTAAATCAGCACTAAATTTAGGCTCGATTATCTTGAAATCGGAAGCGGGAAATAACATTTCCAAAGAAAAATATCCTCTGGGGTTATTTGGACTTTCTAAGTCATGATGAAAGATTCTAAACCTAAGCTACAAAATTTACCAATTTCCCGGGGACAAATATCACTTTTCGGGGTGTAACTTTACCCAGGAACTTTAGCACCTTAGCACTACCGATTGCTAATTTTTCGATTTCCCTTTGGCCTAAATCAGCCTCAACTAGCAGTTGGTCCCGGACTTTGCCATTAACCTGAACTACAATAGTGATGTTTTCCTGCGCAATATATTTAGGATCGTACACGGGCCAAGGCTGGACGTGAACTGAATCATGAATCATGAATTTTGAATTATGATTCTTCTGAATTTTTCCTTTTCCATTATTCATACTTCTTACTTCATAATTCATATTTTGCCATAGCTCCTCAGTCATATGGGGAGCGAATGGTGCTAAAAGCAAAAGCATCGTCTTATATTCGGTGATCGTTAATCGTGCATCGCTAGTTTCGGTAATCGTTGATCGTTTATCGTTCATAGGGGATACACCGAATATTTGCGCTTCCCGATGAACAATCTCCGATGAACGATGCACCCGCCTACTCAAATAGTTAAGCCACTCCATCAGCGCCGCAACGGCCGTATTGTATTTAATGCCCGCAATATCATCCCCGACTTTCTTGATGGTTTTGTGCATCCAATAGAGCGAAAGGGCATCGAGAGTATCGGGTGTATCGGGAGTATCGTGAGCTTTTTTCTTGCGACTAGGGCTTTCGATACCATCGATACTCTGTTCTAGCTCCCAGACTCTTTGCAAAAAGTGATACACACCGCGCAGCCCGTTTGGATTCCATGGTGCCACCAAATCGTACGGCCCCATAAAGGCCAAATACATACGCACAGCATCTGCGCCAAATTGCGCCACTTGTTCATCAGGGTTGACCACGTTGCCCTTGGATTTACTCATCCTGGCCCCATCCGGACCTAAAATTACGCCATGATGTATTCGTTTATAGGCATACTCTTCGAAAGGCACTTCGCCGATGTCATGCAAAAACTTCACAAAGAACCGCGAATAGAGCGTGTGGCCCAACGTGTGCTCCGCCCCACCTACATAGAGATCAGCTGGCAACCATTTAGCAACCAGACTCTTGTCAAAAATCTGTTCATCGTCTTTGGGGTCAACATAGCGCAAAAAGTACCAAGAAGAATCAACAAAAGTATCCATAGTGTCTACTTCACGCTTAGCCGGTCCACCGCACTGTGGGCACTTAACATTGACCCAATCGGTTGCCGCAGCCAACGGCGGCTCGCCTTCTGGAGCGTAGTTGGAAATTTCGGGAAGCTTTACCGGCAGCTGATCGTCCGGAACCGGAAACCAGCCAGGCATCCCAGATTTGTCATTCCCGACCTGATCGGGAATCCAGTCACCGGCCGATTTCTGGATTCCCGCTTTCGCGGGAATGACAGTAGAAGAAGCGGGAATGACAGGAGGAAGCGAAGCATATGTAATCCCCTTTTTCTCGCAAGCTTCACAGTAAATGACCGGTATTGGCGTTCCCCAATACCTCTGGCGACTAATTGACCAGTCATGGAGGTGATAATTTACCTTGCGCTGGCCAAAACCTTCGTCTACCAAGTAATCCATGATTTTTTCTTTGGCTGGATGCTGCGCTTTTAGACCATCAAACTTGCCGGAATTTACAATAAATCCATCTTCCAAAACATCTTCTTCGCCCTTTATTGCAGATATATCACCCGCTTTTGCAGCAATCACTCTTAGAATCGGCAAATCATACTTTGCTGCAAAGTCAAAATCCCTCTTGTCGCTACCCGGCACACCCATAACAGCCCCGGTTCCATAACTCCCGATAACATAGTCAGCCACCCAAACAGGCACTTTTGCTCCATTAACCTGGTTAATGCAGTAGAGACCGGTAAATACTCCCGATTTATCTTTGTCCAAAGCAGTTCTTTCCAGTTCACTCTTCCTCTTTGCTTTTTCAACGTATTTTCTGACTTGTTCTAACTGTCCACTGTCCACTGTCCACTGTCCACCTGTAAGCTGATTCACAAGCCAATGCTCAGGTGCAACCACCATAAAAGTCACACCAAATATAGTTTCAGGAAACTTAGTAAACACACGAATTGCGGGTTTAATATTAGAAAGAATTACAGGCTCAATGCTCGCACAAAAATGGCTTTCTTCTGCGTTTGCTTCAACTAAAGTAGCGCCTAATCGTTTTGCAAGTTCCCGGCCGTCTTCTGCAGGCACGACGTCGTCGCCTACATCTGAGATCACCCGGAAGCCAGCTGAATTTGCTTTTATCTTTTTAAAATCGAAGCCTCTTTTTAAAGCCGCTGTAACACTTTCTCGAAGTTCATCGTCTTTATACTTTCCAGAAAGCGGAGTCGAGGCAAAAACCACGCTGGCAACTTTTACGCCGGCTTCCAGAAGCCTCATTGCAACCACCCCACCGAAAGAATGACCAATAATTACCGTCTCTTCATCCAATTTACAATTCTTGCGCACATATTCAGCCTGTTCCAAATCATTCGGCTCTTGGGTATTTGGCAATTCTGGCGTAATAACTTCAAAACCATCTTTTTCCAGCTTTTCTTTTAACCAAGGAAAAAAGTTTTTATTTGGGTCGCCATTTCTTCCATGAAGCAAAACAAACCTTTTGATTTTGACATCCAATGGAAAATCTATCTCTATTCCCTCGCTTTTACCTATCCAGTTGTTCTGCCCCTCACGGATAGACTGAGGCCAGTCAACATTAGATGTGGGATTTTGGACGTGGGAAGATAGATTCGCTTCGCTCTGAAGTGGGATTTTAGATTTTTTCTCACTTCCAACTTCCTTATCCAGCTTCTCACCTCTAACTTCCAATTTCTGCTCGGGCCACAGCAGTCTTTCTGCATACGCCGTAATCTTCAGCATCCATTGGTCCACCTCTTTCTGTACAACCTCCGTACCGCAGCGCCAGCATTTACCGGCTTCCACATTTTCGTTAGCCAGAACTGTTTTATCCTTAGGACACCAGTTGGATAAAATTTTTCCCCGATATGCCAAACCTTTCTCGAACATTTTAAGGAAGATCCACTGATTCCATCTGTAATAATCAGGATCACAAGTGATCACACCATGCTCAAAGTCGTGCATCCCACCCATGGTTGCAAACTGCTTCTTCATAGCTTCGATATTGCTGTACGTCCACTCTCTTGGATTGATTCCCCGCTTGATAGCCGCGTTTTCTGCCGGTAACCCAAAGGCATCAAATCCAACCGGGAAAAAGACATTGTAGCCTTGCATCCGCTTCATCCGGCCCAAAATATCCGTTACAGCAAACGTAAACCAGTGACCCATATGCAGGTCTCCAGATGGATACGGAAGTTCCACAAGTAGGTAGTATTTTTTCTTGGCGTCGTTGAGATCCACTTTGTACAACCCAGACTCTCTCCAAGCCGCTTGCCACTTTTTTTCGATCAATGATGGTTGGTACTTGCTCATCCGTTCATGTCAATTGTCAGTTGTCAGTTGTCACATGTCAAATTGTATTGCGAACGGTTGTAAGTATCAAGAAACATTAGCAGAGGTCGGTCCTTAAACTAGGAGTCACCAGGTTAAAGGACCGACCTTAACGTAAAAACCTTTTATAGAGATCGGTCCTTGCAAGGGTTCCGCCAACTGGCAAACTGACCGCAAGGACCGACCTCCATAATCCTAACTATAAGCCTGATCGACCGATTTTGTCGAAGCTAAACAAAAAAAAGGACAAGAATCCCAAATGTTTAGTTTGTTATACTTTTACATACTTACAACCATTAAATCATATAGCAAGCTGGTGGTGAATCCGTGCAAAGCCGCGTGAAATACCAGTAATTGACATACACAAATGTGGTTTAGACCCATTTATGGGTCGCATGGCTCTGTATCTTAGGACATAAAACATGCCATTTTGATGCTAAAAATGCTATTTCGATGAAAAATTGGCAGTACTCATGCCGCTAATACTTTAGTCTATTAGAATAAGCCTAAGCAGAAAAGATCGCCAATTGTCAAACTCCTAATATGAGTGCTAACCAGCCTGGACTTGAGAGTTAAGAGAGGATCTTTCTGGCTCAATATTTTAAAAATTAAAGAACAATAGGTATCAATGAATATCAATAGATAACATAATATTACATTGGCCACTAGTTGATACTTACTATAGACCTAGTTAAAAATGGTCAAATTTTAACAGTTTTATCAAGGTCGGTCCTTTATGTTTAAGGTCGGTCCTTGCGGTAAAACCCGCAAGGACCGACCTTTGCCAATAATTAGGTTGCTGTCAGAATGAAATATCACGTAAGGATCGACCTGTACCAGCATTTAGACTGCTGCAATAAGAAAAAGGTTCATGTTGTAATTCTATCAGTCCGTGATTCTTACTGACAAGTGGCTCAAAATCGAATCAGCTAAGGTTCTTATGCTAGCCTCAGCATAGATATCAAAAGGTAATAAAAGAGAACAATAAGATACACTAACCACTTTCTGCTCAAGGTCGGTCCTTAACGTGCCATCCGTTAAGGACCGACCTTTTGACAACAATAACCCGAAATTTAAAAATCTTAATTCATAAATCATTATTCATAAATCCTAAATCATCATAGGTCGCAAAATACCTGCAAAAAACTAACCTGTTCGCCCCTCAGCGAGTCCTAGAAGCCTTTGGATGTAGAACTACAGACAACATATCGTTCTAACTATATTAAAAGCATTAAAAGTTCTAAAAAAAGTGCAAAAATTACAAAATATTGTCAAAAATCACAAGATTTTGGGGACTTTTAACGAAAGTCCGTCCATTAACAGGATTTAAGTATACCTTATAGTAGTTCAATAATCTTTGTCAAAAGGTGCAAAAAGTGATGATGCTAAATGGCAGAAAATAACAAGAAAAATTGTGAAAAAATCACCTTATCACCTTGTCTTTTTACACCCAAACTTTTACCGAAGTTGCTCGCAAAATAATTGCTCTATCAACACTTTCTTTGCCCCTATTTATCTAGCAGTGCCTAAACACAAACTGCCAAATGGTAAACTGATATCCTTTGATATTTTTAGTAGGAGTTATGAGTTATACAAGTTGATAAAAGCAATTTTAGCTTGGTAAAATAATGTCCTTTTTATAAACATTTTAAAAATAAAATTGCCGTGAAATTTACGATGTGTAATTAGTCAAAATTCTAAATTCTAAATTCTCAATTCTCAATTCCTCTCATCGTCTCCCGCGACCCAACAGGTGTGCCTGACTCATCACTATTCACTCGTCACTCATCACTCTTATGTGGACCGTAGCGGACTCGAACCGCTGACCTTCTGCATGCCATGCAGATGCTCTACCAACTGAACTAACGGCCCTCTTAGCTTCAACAATCCCTCTCAAAGTCGGTTCTTCATTAAGAACCGACTTTTTCTAAAACAAAACTTCCAGTCAGTCTGAAGCTAAGTGTAACAAAGTGCTTAGGGAGTTTCTAGTAACCAACAAGGGCCGAAACTAAAACTTGTCCATTAATTTAACCTATTTAGCCTATTGTTACAAACCATACACTTCACCCTACATCTCTAGCAGCATACATGCATAACTGCTATTTTAAAAGCCATTTATGCAAAATTTAACTAGATTTAAAGACATCAAATAAAATCAAACAGCAACACTTAAATTTACCCACAAATTACCTTTGTTTATCAAAAGTAATCTAGCCTATTGACAGCCGGCCTTATATATATATTAATTGAAGTAGAGGTCTCCCGTCACGGGAGATGGGCAAAAGCTATCCGCCGCCTGGCGGAAGCTTCACAAAAACTGAAAAGGGCTAAAAATCAAAAGGGCAAACAAAGATTTTTAGCTAAATGTTAAACAAAAACTCGCTGCCAAATAGCACAAACGTCTCCAGCTCCGACTACTTACCAGAGACTTTAATTACCACGAAAAAAATCATCGAATTGGCACGCGCCCAAGGTGTAGATTTCGGTTCAGGTAACCCCGAAGAAAGAATCCGCTACTACATCAAACTTGGCCTGCTTCCCCACGCCGTGCGATTGGCGGAAACCGTTAATAGTAAATCGTTAATCGGGAAAGAACAAGGCTCAACATCCCCATTAACGATAAACGATAAACGATCCCCGTTTACTGTTGGTCATCTTCCTTTCTCTGCTGTTGCCACACTAAGAATCATTAACCGTTACAAGCAAAAAGGCCTGTCTTATCCACAGATTTCACAGAAGTTTAAAAAGGCTGCAAAGCGCAAAGAATACGAAGCAAAAAAAGCCCAAACATCTCCTCCAACTGTCAGCCCTATAGTAAGTGATCCGCCGACTAAGCACTTTGCACTAATCAACAAGTCCGGTTTAAGCGCAGAAGAAGTAGAAAAGAAGCTTCAAAGACATCATGCCGACCTTGAAGAAAAGCTCTCAGCCCAAAAGGAAGAAATTACATCATCTGCGGCTCTTAAGGCAGAAGAAATAGAAAGGACGCTGCAAAAACACGATCAAGAAATTGAAGAAAAGCTCTCAGCCCAAAAGGAAGAAATTACATCATCTGCGGCTCTTAAGGCAGAAGAAATCGCCTCGGGAAAGCTTGCGCAAATTGAGGACAAACTGACAGCGCAAGCACCAGTCCCAACTGAAATTACAAGGTCGGTCCTTGTCCAAGGACCGACCTTGACCGAACCTAGCGACACAGCCACCGTTACCGAGCACGACCTCAACTCCCTCGCCAAATACCAAGGCCAAGGTCGGTCCTTTACCGAGCAGCATCCAGGAGAAGGACCGACCTTTACCAAAAAACAAGCCGACACACTGGAAGACCAAGCCAAATTCTTCCCTCCTTACCCCACCAAAAAGATCGTCACCCTCGCCACATTTAGCAGTCTGGTTGCTTTTCTGCTGCTTATTACCATTAATGCAAGAAATATTGGCACTCATCTAAAGCAGTCTGCCAGCAATCAGGCTGAGGGAAGCAAAATTAGCAGTCAGTTAACTGAAAATCTGGACAAAGTTGGCTCGGTCCTTGCCGCCTCCAGTGCTTCCAACTATCTCTACATCGACGCTACAACCGAAGTCAAAGGAGAGGTTACGTTTGAAGATAACATCACAGCTCCCAATATTGTCTACGGTGTAACTGGAGGAACCGGTATTTCCGTCACAACTGGTCAAAACCCAGTCGTTTCTCTGGATTCTGCCGAACTGGTTACTTCTGTCAACAGCACTAGTGGAGCCATTAGCATCAAAGCTGGCAGTAACACCACGGTTTCCACTTCTGGTTCCATAATCACCATTTCCAGTTCAAGTAGTAGTAGCAGTTCAAGTGGAACAAGTATTACTCTACCGCTAGATATCAGCTCTTCTTCCAATGTCACAGGTACCCTGCCAATTGCCAATGGCGGTACGGGAGGCACAGCCACTCCAACTGCTGGTGGCGTCGCCTACGGTACAGGCTCAGCTTACGCCTTTTCTGTGGCGGGACGTAGTTGGCCCATCTCTTGCAACGGACAATGCCATTGTTCGTTTCGACACAACTACGGGCAAGCTAATCCAAAACAGCGGGATTTTAATCGATGATTCCAATAACGTCACGGGCGTTGGCACAACTTTCACCTTCGCCACTTCAGGCACAATCACGAGCACCACAAGCAGCGACATCACTCTTGATTCTGGCACCACAGGCACAGTCGGCATTGGAACCAGCAACAACGCCAAAACGATTAACGTTGGAACCGGAAATGCAGGCACTATTATCAATATAGGGACAAATAATACGGTGGCCGATGCCATCAACATCGGCAGCGCCCTGGACACCACCACAATTGCCGGCACAGTAAATGTTTCCGGTTTAACAGCAAGCAAAGCAGTTTTTACAGATGCGAGTAAAAATCTAACGTCATCAGGCACAGTTGGTGTTTCTCAAGGCGGTTTGGGTGCAGCAGTTTCCCCGGTAGGAGCCGGAGAGCTTTTGTACTCATCATCCACAACTGCTTTTACAACACTTGCAGCTGGCACTTCCAGTCAATGTCTGCTTGGCGGCACAGCTCCAAGCTGGGGTTCATGCGCAACAAGTGGTTCTGCTTGGTCTTCCTTGACAGACCCGGTAGGCAATTTGTCTCTTAACCACAGCACATACACCACAACGATGACAAGTGCAGCAACAACGCAGACATTTTGGACAATGACAGGCACTGCTTTTACCATTGGTGAAATTCTAGATATTACCGGTACCTTTGCCCCCGCCGATGGCTCCACCAATGAAGCCATTGATATAAACATCACCCATACCCCTAC
>Ga0209542_10012756_pt1 | contig 14620 bp, 15 predicted proteins | sample RifCSPhighO2_01_FD_184028 | JGI IMG/M metagenome (GOLD analysis project Ga0209542, IMG submission 184028) | Soil microbial communities from Rifle, Colorado - Rifle CSP2_plank highO2_0.1 (SPAdes) (version 2) | ecosystem: Environmental > Terrestrial > Deep subsurface > Rock core/Sediment ...
TTTGTTATTATAAGGATAAATTTCTTACCGGCGCGTTTGCGAGTGAATTTACAAAAAATGCAAAAGTATCCTATTCTTTTCTCGTAGAGGATTTAGCAAAAGAACTTATGAAAAGGATTTTTAGAAAAAAGAAAAACAATAGTTAAAAAGTAAAATGTCTTATTTTTCTTCATCCCAAATATTGTCTTTTTCCCACTCACCTTTTTTGTTCTTTCTCCAAACCCGAGGATCTCGAAATGAGTTCGCGATTTTCCAAAATTCTTTCTCTTTCATTCCTACATAGTTGAGCCAATAGTATAGATCACTTGGAATAACGTGATCATATTTTTTCACCATTTCAACTCCGGTTTTTCTATTCATATACCCCAAACGAATATCCTTGGAAGCATGGTCTGAAGCTCTTCCATATCCAAATTTCAAGTATTTAAGATAGTCGTGTAGTCCATTTTCATACCGATCATCCAAGTTCGACATACGTCGATATGTTCGTTCAAACGGTTTTTTTGATTCCTTCCATCCATATAGTTTTTTTACGAGTTTCGTATGTGCATTCGGATCCCACTTGAAAAAGTTTCCTATGTATAAGCCACGTACCCCGACTTTAATGATTTCTTCATCACTTGGATACTTTGCCCACAAAAGATCCTTTTCTGTCAGAGGGTCTCGGGGGTCATTGATGAGATCGGACCATTCGTATCCCCGCAGCGCATGCTCATGTCGCAGTCTTGCACTAAACTCAACAAAGTCTTCAGGATCAAACATTCCGGCAGTATCCCAAATGACTTCTCCCCATATGATGAGCGGGATATTGAACTTCACTGCAATTTGAATCGCATAAGTAGAAATTCCACAATGCGCATGCCAATTCATGTCTCCCATTTTTCTAAAACACAAACGGTTGAGTTTCTTCAATACTTCTACACTCGGACCAAAAACTAAATGATCCGCATTAAAAACGTGTCTCATTCTGTCTCTGTCATAATCTCCTTCTGGGAGATAATTGTTTCCGTGGTATGTTACCAATAACGGTTTCAAACCATATTCCGTAGCAATTTTGTGGGCTTGGAAATAACTATCCTTCCCCCCACTTACAGGAATAATGCAATCGTAGTTTGATGTATTTTTCTGTGATGTTTCCTTAATAATTTTTTCAAATCGTTTTTTTCTTTCTACCCAATACCCTGGAGTAAGCTTTTCAAACTTCTCAAAAGAACGACAACTCGAACAAATCCCATCCTCATCAAGATTGAGATTGACGGTTATTTGTGGATATACGCATCTTTTGCAATATGTCATATTGTCCGCATTTCTTCCTAACTTACCTCAAAAAATTCTGGAGGGCGAACGGGGTAATTATGATCATAAAGGTATTTTTTCGCAAGATGCACACTTTGATCTACATGCTGAAAAATATTTGCAGCGGCAACGGCATCTACTCGAGTTTCATCAAATACTTCACCAAAATGCTCCCATGCTCCTGCTCCACCGCATCCAATGACTGGAATGTGTACCGCATCTGCCACGGAACATAAAAGGGGAATTTCGAACCCCGATTTTTTCCCGTCTCTATCAATAGAATTTATCAATATTTCTCCTGCTCCATAGTTTTCTACAATTTTTGCCCATTCACTCGCTTCGTACTTTGTCGGCACTTTTCCACCCTCGGCCATTACGATATATTTTCCATTCTCCAGTTTCGCGTCAATGGACACGACAATACATTGTGCTCCAAATTCTTTTGCCGCATTTGTAATAAATGATGGTTCCCTGAGGGCTTGTGTGTTAATAGATATTTTGTCCGCACCCCGAAAAAGTCTTTTTTCTATATCTTGAATTGTCCGTATTCTTCCCCCAAAAGTAATGGGCATACATGCCATTTTTGAAACATCTTCAATAATTTCTAAAATATCGTGTCTATTAGGATCTCGTAAATCATCTCTACGCAGATCATATTCTCCATCTCTAGTGATATCGAGATAAATGAGTTCATCGGAAGCCCATTCGCTCAGCCTTTTCACTGACATAAACGGGTTACCAAGATTCTTATACTCATGAAACCCCTTGCTTTGCACAACCCACCCATTTCTCAACAAAACGATGGGAATAAGACGTTTTTTCTTCATATATGTATAAAGTTTTCTAAAAGTATTTTTCCAACTTTTTGACTCTTTTCTGGATGAAACTGCACGCCAAAAATATTACCGCGAAACAGAACTGAACAAAAATTTTCATGATACAACGTTGTTCCCACAATATCTTTATCGTGTTTGACCTCAAATACATAACTGTGAACAAAATAAAAATCAGGATTGTGTGGAAACCTTTTTAGAATCGGTGATTGTTTTTGTATGGTAACCTCATTCCACCCCATGTGTGGAAGAGGCAGGTTTCCGGAATTAAGTTTTCGAACAGTTCCCTCTATCCACCCAAGCCCCTTGTGTTCTCCAAACTCGTGTCCTGTTTCCGCAAGTACTTGCATACCAACACAAATACCAAGAAATGGCTTTTTCTTCGTAAAAATCTCTTCTTTAAGTACCTTCAAAGGTAATTTTTTCTGTATTTTTTCCATGGAGGCACCAAATGCTCCAACTCCTGGGAGAATGAGATGTGTGGCACTCCGAACATCCTGTGCTGCATTGGAAATGGTGACCTGAGATACGATCTGAGACATCATGTTGTATACAGAGCGTACATTTCCAGAGCCGTAATCAAGAATACAAACATTAGTAGTCATCGTGAATTGTTGTTAAATAGTATAACCAAGATAGAAATACTATACACTATCTTTTCCCGCCATAATAAATAACGTATATCCATAATCCACTGGCAACCGATACTCCAGAGACAAAAGAATGTTCGTCATACCCCGCATAATCTTTCCGATTGGACCGATTGTTCCCTTCGTTGAAAAAATGAGTTTATCCAAAATATCAAATATTGTCATGAGTTGAGAAAATATGGGACTTAATAGAATTCCCCGCTCAAACTGATCTATAACTCCGAATCCTGCGCGTTTGAGTGTATCTGTAGCATATTTTCGATGGATGAGTTTGTGCGGAGAAAATATGTGCAGTACATTCATCGCTCTATACACAATATGATCTACGCTACAGCTTATGATTATCACCCCATTTGGAGTCAACAGTTTTTTTGCGTTTTTAAATAAAGCGCTAAATTCTTTATTACTCATGTACTGTAAAACACCGATGAGGACGAGAACATCAATGTTTTTCTTTTCTTTGAGAAGAGATGCACTATCTTTTTGTATATGAAAAAAATGCACATTACGATTATGGTGTGTTTTTTTTGCACATTGAATACTTTTCTCACTGAGATCATATCCATAGTATTCGCCGATGCGTGTTTTTCCAAAAATCTCAAGAAAATACCCGCTTCCGCATCCATAATCAAGAATCCGTAGTGTTTTCTTTTGAGGAAAACGAGAGTTGATAAGATTAAGTACCGTTGTGTATGTTGGATGAATCATTGTACCTTCTGACATTCTTCCAATATCATGCACGCATCAACAAAAAACTTCGTTGCCCAATTTGGATAGTTCCATCTGCTGTATCCGCCATAATGTGGGAAAGCGCCGGCAACTGCACCGCGGATATTTAAATCTTCTGTACTAACATCAACGGTTTTTTTTATGTCATCGAGAAGTTTGACCGCGTATTTCAAGTATTTCTGATCGTGTGTCTCCTGAAATACCATAAGCCACGTGTATGCAATTTGTGCATCTCCCGTTAAACATGTGTATGTGTCAGAACTTTTCCACTGGGCAGTAAACGTCGCCGGCATGAAAGCGTGGTGAGCAGCATAGTACCGTAATAATGCATCCGCGCACGTTTTTCCTGCCTTCCAATGGGTCGCGTTCTTCAAGATACGCGAAGAGGCAAGGAAACCGCTCATTGTGTAGTCAATCGCATGTGTAAACGGCCATTTTGGGGTGGTGAAATCGCATTCAGAGAACCATCCGTTTTTTTGCTGTTTACTAACTACCCAACGGAGATTTTTTTCCGCCGCCTGGCGATAGGTTTTTTCTTTTGTGGCTTGCCATACTCGAAGCAACGCCCACGCCGTCCGAGAATGATACGCATGTTTGCGGTTCTGAAACTCATGCTGTATCCAACTTCCATCTTTTTCTTGTATGGAAATAAGCCAGTCTGCAGCCTTGCGTGCCGCCTTAAGGTACTGTTTTCCTCCTGTTTTCTCATACGCCGTAATAAGTCCCCGGATATCCTCTCCCGTATTAAACACTCTGGGAACAGCTGGAAGGTCTTGTGGTGTTCCACTTTGGAATGCACCACTTGATAGCTGAACACGGACAAGAAAATCTGCCATACGAACCGCTCTTTTTTTATACTCAGCGTTGCGATATTTCTGTGCAGCAGTAAAAAACGTTTCTAAAATATATCCTGTTGTTTCGATGTACGATCCATCCCACCCATGAAAAAGAGAGTACTGTGCTGATACCCCGCCGTCACCCGCTATATCCTGAGCCCGCATGAGCCATCGAACTCCCTCGTGGATATAGTGTTCATTGTCGACCAATCCATAGGAACGTCCAACGGCATCACCCACTGTACGGAAAAAAAGATTCTTCAAATCCATGATTATGCTTTCTTCTGCAGTATAATCGTGTAGCCATTTTTGACGAAATAATTTCTGATTCCAAGCTGATACAACACCAAAGAAAAGATTTTGAACACTGTGATGAGGTATCGCATAAACATATTTGTGTAACGCGACGGTTCAAGTTGCGGATAGTATAGATAATCGTACCGGTACCGCAAATCAACAATTTCAAACTCCATACGCGAATCATCCGCCGTTCTTTGGGTGGACGTCTGTGGCGTACGCATGAGATAGTCCATAATTGCTTCCGGCGGATACGGGCGGATATGGGTGAGATCGTTATAAAACCGCGCGTACATCAACGGCGTTTTCATGACAAGCACCCCTCCGCGTTTGAGAACACGATGAAACTCAGAGAGCATTTTTAATGCCTCATGCGGATAGAGATGTTCAATCACATGTCCGCAAAATATTCCTTCAAAAGAATCATTTTTATATGGAAGTGTATAAACCTGTCCCTTTGTCACTGTATATCCACGTTTTTTTGCAATCTTCAGCGAAGTTTCATTCTGATCAATTCCTTCAATGTGTTTTGGATCAAACGCGATAAAATTTCCAATGCCGCATCCAACGTCTAAAACGCGTTTCTTGTTTTTTAAATATGTATCGTAGGCGTTTTTGTACTCCCCATACCGTGCATCGACATATCGAAGATAGATTTGACGAAGATTCATAGATACTCCTTATGTTTTCGTATATAGCAAGAGAAACTGTTTGGCAATTGATGTCCAACTATACGCCTGATCTACCAACTGTTTTCCGCGTTTTCCCATAGTAATCCGTACCGCCTTGTTTTTCATCATGCTTTGCATTGCTCGGGTAAGTTCCTGCACATTCCCCTCTTTATACATCACTCCATTTTCATTCCGCACCCGTTTCTGCATGCTCGGAGATGACTTGACGATAACGGGAAGTGAACACGCAGCCGCCTCAATCATAGAAATAGACTCCTGTTTTGGCCAAACACCAACATCAGCTGCCGAATAATACGCCGGTAACTCTATTGGCTTTACCATAGGGACCCACACAACATCGTTTTCTTTTTTTGCTTGCTTAAGCTGCTTTTTTAAATCTGCAATAAACATTTCGGGCCCACTCCCCACAAAAAGAAGTTTTGCCGTATGCCCTGGAAGCGCACAACATGCATCAACCAGCGTATCGCTCCCTTTGTCTGGAATAATTTTCCCCGTATAAATAAAGGCAACGTTCTGCTCCTTCCATCCATATTTTTTTCGCAGCTCTATTCTTTTTTTAGAAGAACGACTAAAAAGACGAGTATCTGCCCCCAGTTCAATAACATGGATGGGTTCGGAAATTCCCATATACGTGCGTACAATGTCCGCCGTCTCTTTTGTAATTGCAACAAAGGTATTGATGTTGTGTGAAAGATATCTTCCAAATAACGTTCGAAACGCCCAATAAAAACATGCTTTACTCCAGTGGTTTGCCACAACAGAAAGGTGCGAGTGGTCATCCACCAACACAATGATGTTTTTTAATGTATGTTTTGCACGCGCTACGCGGACCGTACTCAATGAACTCGTGCTATGAATATGGATAACATCTGGTTTTAACGCTCGAAGTGCTGGGAGAAGATTAACAATCCACGCGCGTGAGAAAAACTCAAATAAAATCGGTTTACGGATAACATGAATACCCTCCTCTGTAAAAGACCCTGTTCCAACAATCCGATTTCCTAAGACTTTTTTAACAGTTGCATCATAATCCGGAAAAGGAAAGTACCTGTCCGATGTTACTACCGTAACATGGTGTCCTAATCTCTGTTGTTCTTTTGCAAGATACGTTTCTTGATATCCCAACGCCGGCGAAAAATATTCAATGAGGTGGACAATGTTCATATGTTTTTCGCGTTTCCAAGCGTGTATACAGGCACGTTGAACGTATGGGGTAAAACATTCCGTGTGTCATAGATAAACTTTACAGGAGAACGTTTTGGCAACACAAGCTTGGCGTACTCATCGTGGTCTGTGATCAGCAAAAGCGCGTCTGCTTTCGCCAACACTTCGTTTAAGGGAGACAGCAAGGTCGAAAATGCTTTTACGTAGGGATCGTGAACCAAGAATGAAAGTTTTTCTTTGCGCAGTGCTTCAATTATCGCTGATGCCGGTGTTTCCCGCGCATCATCAACATTTTTCTTGTATGAAACGCCGAGAATACCGATGACTGGGTTTTTAATCTTATGTTTCCGCACATACTGCATAAGATTTTTGACAACGTACGCGGGCATACCATCATTAACATTTCTTGCCGTATGTATTAACTCTGCTTGTTTAGAAATCCCAACAAAAAACCAAGGGTCAACGGGAATACAGTGACCACCCACTCCCGGTCCTGGTTGGTGAATATGTACCCGCGGATGTTTGTTTGCCAGTGTAATCGCTTCCCACACATTAATACCAACCTCTTCTGAAATTTTGCAGAACTCATTTGCCAGCGCAATGTTTACGTCGCGGAATGTATTCTCCATGACTTTGCAGCACTCGGCAGTTGTGATGTCGGTTTGATAAATGTTGCCTTGTACGAACGATGCGTAGAGTTTAGCGGTGCGCTTTGCCGCCTCTTGCGTCGCTCCACCAACGATTCTGTCGTTCTTTACCATTTCCTCCAACGTATTCCCCGGTATTGCCCTTTCTGGACAGTGCGCGAGAAGAATTTTTTTTCCTACGGTTGCTAATCTCGGAAAAATTTCATCAACACTCGTCCGCGGGGCAATGGTGGACTCGATAATGACCAACGTCCCATCTTCAACTAACGGAGTAATAGCATCAATCGCTTGAAATACAAACTTGAGGTCCGCTTTATGATTGACGTCCGGAGTTGGAACGGCGATGAGGAAAACATCGCTTTTTTTCAACGTTGTTCCTACGGTAAAGTTTCCTCGTTTTTGTACGTCCTGAAGAAGAGTCTGGATGCCGCGCTCTTCAAACGGAGCTTTTCCCTGTTGAAGTGAGGCGATTTTCTTTGCATTAACATCATACCCATATACGGTATGTTCCGCCTGCGCCAACAAACACGCAGTGGGAAGACCAATGTATCCTAAACCGATAACAGTAATGTTCATCTTTTTCCTTTTTTTACCATGCGTTCAAGAACATCAACGATTTTTTCCGCCGCGTGTCCATCGCCAAGTTCATTGCCCCACTTTCCCCACCCCTTTTTGTAGGCTCGCCAAGTAGCGATTGCCTTTTTCTTATCAAGACCAACGATAACGTTTGCGGACAGTGTTTCGGGTCGCTCTGTTGATGTGCGGATTGTGATAAGCGGACGCTTGAGCATATACGCTTCTTCCTGAATGCCTCCAGAGTCCGTAATAACAAGCACCGCATTCTCAAGAAGAATAAGTGTATCTAAGTAATCTACGGGGGGAATGACCGTAATATATTGTGCCGGAACATGAATCTGCCATTTTTCCAACGCCTGTTGTGTCCGCGGATGTATGGGGAATACTAGGAGATATCCAAGCTCTTTGCTTAAGGCAACAAGCAGTTCAATCCCTTTCTCTAACTGTTTTTTTGAGTCAACATTTTCCGGACGGTGCATTGTGACACATGCGTAGTGATTTTTTTCCAGTGTATACGTACGAAGTACAGCACTTTTCTTTCTTGCGATCTCAATGTGCTGAAGAAGCGCATCAACAACCGTATTTCCTGTTACAACAATCTTTTCTTGATCCATTCCTTCTTTGAGGAGATATCCTTTTGAAGTCTCTGTCGGAGTAAAAAGTACATTACTGATTCTGTCTGTAAGTATTCTGTTGATTTCTTCCGGCATCGCGTTGTCGAAACTCCGGAGACCTGCTTCAACATGACACACCTTAATATGCATTTTTGCAGCGGCTAACGCGGCTCCCAGCGTTGTGTTTGTATCACCATGAACGACAACAATTCGTGGAGGATGTTTTATCCACAAGTGTTCCACACTTTCCATAATTTTCCCCGTTTGCGCACCATGCAAACCGGAACCTACATCGAGGTGTTCATCTATGGACGGAAGGTCAAGATTCCGGATGATATTTCCATCAAGCTCCTTGGAATAGTGTTGATTTGAGTGAATGAACGAAAAAGGAATTTTTCTTTTCATCAACTCATGCATAACAGGAGCCATTTTAATAAGTTCGGGCCGCGTGCCAATAACAATCGCAATGTTTTTCATTATTTCTTTTCTTTTCTGACTCGTTTTTTTACCGCACGGATAATAAGATCTCCTCCAAGAAGCGATGACCATATGTGTCTCCATTTTGAGAAAAATCCAGAACACGTGATTGTTTCAATAGAAAATCCATGCTGTCTTAATATCGAAGTAAGATTATGAATCTCAAAATAGTGAAGGTGGCCTCCGTCAAATCCCGGATCAGTTGACGTTACCGGGAAATATCCAAAAAATAACGATATACGCGGATACAACCATCCAATATTTGGAACTTCCAAAATGAGTTCTCCGCCGGCACACAAAATCCTGTGTATTTCATCAAGCGCGGCGTGCGGGTCAAACACGTGTTCAAGAACGGCAACCATTGTTATGGTGTCAAAAAAATTGTTTTTAAATGTTGTTCCTTCTTCCACATTCTGCACGGAAAGTTTCACGCGCTTTAACATTGGATCCTTCTGTAAATGGTCAATGCGCTTTTTGGAAATATCTATGCCGTATGATTCACGAAAGCGGTCAATGTTGGTGCGGAGAAGGTGTCCTTCGCCTGCGCCAATGTCAAGCATGCGTGTTTTTTGGGTAATCAGACTGTTAATGACTTCGTTCCTGTCCGGAGAAAATGGTTTCGTCATGTTGAGAAGTTTAACTATTGTATATTGCGGTTTATGATGTATTTTCATGTCCGCGATACGCTCGTAAAAATCTTGAACTTGTTTTGACATAAATATTCCTAACGCATGACTAACGCGTATATGTTTAGGAGCGTACTTCCTATTTTTTCTGTAGAGTACCGCGATTCAATAAGCCTCTGGGCATTTTCTCCGCATTTTTTCCGAAGCGCGGGGTCCGAAACAAGTCTCATTATACCAGCAGATATGGCATTCCCTGATGGCTGAACGATCACTCCAGCTTGATACGTTTGCACGTCTTCAAAATGGCATCCCGTTGTAATAACAAGGGGCAATCCTGCAGCAGCTGCTTCTAGAATACCCAAAGAGAATCCTTCAGAGTACGAAGGGTAGACAAAAATATCAGTTGCTCTAAATAACCGCGCTTTTTGCTCCCCGTAGCACGTTCCCAGAAGCGTGATACGTTTTGTTAACCCTTTTTCGCGGATACGTTTCTTTAGCTCAGAGAGATATCCATCATCCGATCCCGCAATAATGAACGTGATCTGTGTATTTTTTATCATCGCTACTGCGTCAACAAGCATATCAAGCCCTTTTATTTTGTGAATACGCCCAAGATATGTCACAACAACATGTTTTGGATCAACTCCAAACTGTTTTTTGCATACCGTACGCGTTACCGATGTTTTAAACTCTTTTGGATCAACGCCGTGGCCCAAAGAAACAATACGTTTCTTCACAACACCATATGCCAAATATGCTTGAGCTTCATTGGGTGAAGACGCAATGACTCTATCCGCGTGATGAAGAAGGGACATTCCAAAAAAGAAAAGGAATATCCGTTTAAAAATGCTTCGCTGCGCAACTCTCTTCTCCTCGAGGCATCCGTGCACACTTAATATGTAGGGTTTATGAAACACTCTTGCGAGAAACCCTATCCATGCATTTTGTGGAGTGTAAAAATCATGAAGATGGATCACGTCAAAACGGGAAATCTCGAACAACGCGGAAAGATATAATCCCGGCGTAAAGAATATGTTGTATATATACGCTGATGCATTATTGATATGTCTAAAGTACCTCACGCGAAAATTTGGAGTCTGTGGTAGTCGTTTATCTGCCGGCATGCGATCGTGTCTGTCATACGCGTCTGACGTGTAGACAGTTACCCTATCTCCGTGTGTTGCGAAGTACTCGCTTGTGTCGTACACCAGCTTTGCCGGACCGCCGTATGCCCACGCGGGATAAAAATATGGAACAAGCTGAAGAATGTTCATTTCGGTAACTTTCTTAATACTTCCTGCACTGTGCGCGCGGATTTTCCTAGTACTTTCTGGGAGAGCGTTGCATCAAGGCATGCGTGTTTTAACCGCAATTTCGCTCTTTCTACACCAAAATATTCTTCAAGCGTTTTCCCATAAACCAGAGAAGTATCATACCCGAAGTGCTTTCCTATTTCGAGTGCGAACGATAATGGCGTGATGTGTTCCGGCGGAACAATATGAAACGTTCCGAAAAGATGATTGTGGGTGATATGTTCTATTGCATCAATAATATCCTCAGCGTGCGTTGGCATAAAGAATTGATCAGAAACAGCGGGAAACTGAGCGTCTTTTTTATATGCATCAACAATTTTTCCAAATACGGTTGTGGAGTCCATGGGGCTGTACGCGATAACAGAACGGATAATTGAAAGATCTATTCCGAGCGAGAGGAGCGCGTTTTCACCCTCGCTTTTTGTTTTTCCATACCAATTCTTGGGATGTTTTTCTGCATGTTCTATATACGTATCCTTTTCGCCATCGAATACGCATTCTGTTGATAAATACACAACGTGGGCTCCTGTTTCAGCCGCGTACATCCCAATTGCCTGCGTTGCATCTACATTTATGTTCCAAACCGCCCCCGCTTTCCCTTGTTTTTTGTCAAGTTCACACGCGTCAATGTGTGTCATTGCCGCCATATGAACGATAACGTTGGGATGAATCTGCCGAAGTGTTTGTATCATGTTTTTTCGGTCTAATAAGTCGAGAGAAACGTGCTGAATGTTGGGCATGTTTACCGGATGCCGATGGTACATATCGATGAATGTATCATTTCCACGCCAACAATCCTGCAAAGTACGGCCAAGCAACCCGGAAAAACCCGTTACGGCGATGTTCATAGTTATATGATATGTCGAATTATTCCCCAATACCACTTGAGTATTGGGTTTGCGATATACCGCACGAGAGGGTGCTGGAACTTTTCAAACGTAATAGCAGTTTCAAATCTTTGACCAATATCACGATCTTGCACCGTTCTTTGTTTTTGCACCAAAGAACGTTTTTTCAAAATAGAAGGAAGCATGATAAAAAGAGAAAAGTAGCTGCGGATCTTTGCGCGAAACCATCCCTGCAAAAGAGCGACCACCAAAAGGCCAAGTTCTGTTGCAAGAAAAGCAGGAAGTATCAAGATTAGTGTCCACAAGGAATAATTTTTCAACACATTCATAAGCCGATTTCTTTCGTTGAAAAAGATCTTTTCTGGAAAATTCAATCCTCCTTTTTCTGGAATGTATTTGTAGTCATGAAACATTTTGCTTTTCGGAACAAACATAATACTCCACCCGCGCATACGCATTTTCCATGCCAAATCACTGTCTTCGTAATACATAAAGTATGATGGGTCAAAAAATCCAACATCGCGAAGTGCAGACGACCGCAAAAGCACTCCCGATCCGGAAAACGACGTGATTTCCTGTTGCATTGGAACACGGGTTGTTTTGTATCCCGCAATCCAATCAAATCCTAAAAAGTGTGTTTTCTTTCCCGTAAGATTAATGACATTTTTATCTTTGAGAAGATACACAATTGGCTGACATGCTCCCACACGTGGATTTTTTTCCATTTCAACAAGAAGAGGTTCAAAAAATGATTTTTCTACAACTGTGTCGGGGTTTAGTGAGCACACATACTCACTACGAATGGTGTTCCACGCTCGATTATTGGCTTCTGCAAATCCGATATTTTTTGTGAGATACGTTGCATGAATTCGTTTATATGTGTTTAGTATGCGCGTTGTGTTATCTGTTGAAGCATTGTCAATCACATAGATATCAATTGACTGGTATGTTACACGAAGTAAAGCGTCCAAACACTGCTGAATGTACGCCTCAGAATTATGCGTAACGATAATAATGGAAATTTTAGGATGTTTCATAGTGATGATCGTTATAGAGAGTGGTGCTCAAGATACCATGCTCCAGTTACGCGTGTCCCCTGCTGAAATGATGTTTCCGGGTGATAATGGATCTCCCTTTTTGCTTTTTCGATCGAATAATAGTAGCTCGTTGTCATTGTTTTCACCCTGGATGGAAACAGTGGGGGTTTTATTCTCACAAAATTCCCCATTGCTTCTAAACTGTATCCCAACATGAGAGCAGCTGGCACGGGAATGTGCCACGGAGGAACGTGTTCGTTGATGCTTTCGGCAACATAATGGATAACATCGCGAAATTGTGTTGTTTCGGCACCGGCAAGAATATAGTCTCCAAATGTTTTTTTGCTCAACTGGGCTTGTCGAGCTCCCTTCACAAGATCCTTCACATACACATAGTGCATCACGTTTTTTCCGCCTCCGATCATTGCAAACGCATGATGTTTTATCGCCTTATATAGCGCCAATGTTGGACCTTTTTCCCGCGGACCGTACACGCTCGCGGGACGTACAATCGCATATGGAACTCCCCACCGCTTGTGCGCCTCCATCACGCGCTGTTCACCCTCCCACTTTGATCTACCATAAAAGTTTGTATACGTTTTTGGATGTGTTTCATCCCAGCCAAGGATATCTCCAGTATCTGCCGGCATACCAAACACCCCGATACTACTGAAAAAAACAAACTTTTGGATCTTTTTACTACGACACGCGTCAAGAAGGTTTTGTGTTCCTTCAACATTCACGTCTTTATATTCCTCGTATGTTTTTCCATCAAAATCTATTCGCGCCGCTAAATGGTATACCGTTTGAACCCCATTCATCGCGCGGTTTACCGCTTGTTTATCGCGGATGTCTCCATGCACAATATCGAATGGTAGATCGGGTAAATTCTCTAGCGACTCATCGTTGTACACAAACAATCGTAGCTCATTCACTGGGACTTTTTCTTGAAGAAGAAGATCAACAAGATGGCTTCCGATAAAACCTGCGGCGCCAGTAATAAGAATCTTACCCTTCATCCATCGCCCTTTTTCTTATTACATTTTCCAATTTCTTTTCCAATCTCTTAAAGTAGATACGGTTTTGAAATGTAAGGAATGTAAGAATCATCATGCCGATAATGACAAGTAAATCAAACACGCGTGAAATGTTGAGCGTTTCTGCGATTCCTTGAAATGTTTGCGGAAAAATCGCGGCAAACATGAACGCAACCCAGATAAATGCCCATAGCGCGTACTCAAACGTTTCCATGTGGCCTTTTTTGTGATGTATCCGCGCAATGTACAGCATGAAAAGAGCAAAAATGATTGAAAGTACCTGAAGTGGAATCATACTATTCCTTTCATAAACCTATCCTCCATTGTAACAAACTCTTTGCGATGTGGAGTGCGTCAATTGCCGTCATCCCTTTGTCATTATCATGATAGATCGCTTCAATCTCAAGTTCTGCATATGGTATTTTTTTCTGAATCACACGCACCGCAATCTCCATTTCCACTTCATAACCAGCGGAATTCCACACTAATGCTTTATACGCAGTTTTATTCATCGCTTTAAATCCCGATGGGATATCGGGAATATACCGCCCATACAACGCACTCATTAGTACGGAAGCAAATTTGTTGCCGAGAAAACGCATGAGCGGGGTCGCGGAACTAAACTTGCGGACACCAAAAACGACTGAAGTTCCTTTCTTCAGTTCCGCAAAAAAACGAGGAAGATCAGATGCGCTATGCTGATTATCTGCATCCATAAATACTACCGCATCTGCTTTGAGGTGTGAAAACGCGTATTCACATCCTGTTTTGAGTGCTGCCCCCTTGCCAAGATTTGTTTCATGCACAAGCACATGGTGAAGGTGTTTTTTTGCGATAGATACAGAGGCATCTGAGGAACCATCATCAACATAGATCACGTCTTTGGTTACCTTCAACACACATCTCAGTGTTTCTGCAAGGTATTTTTCTTCATTATAGCCAGGGATA
>Ga0209542_10012758_pt1 | contig 14617 bp, 16 predicted proteins | sample RifCSPhighO2_01_FD_184028 | JGI IMG/M metagenome (GOLD analysis project Ga0209542, IMG submission 184028) | Soil microbial communities from Rifle, Colorado - Rifle CSP2_plank highO2_0.1 (SPAdes) (version 2) | ecosystem: Environmental > Terrestrial > Deep subsurface > Rock core/Sediment ...
AGCACGAATGGCAGCCGAAGATTACCAATCTCGTCGTGCATGGCGAAATCCGCTGGGACGGCAAGGATCCCAAGACGCTGGTCGTCCCCGCCGATTTCAAATAGAATGCCCAAACTGGGTGCGTGGTGGAATTGGTAGACACGCTAGCTTCAGGAGCTAGTTCTCGCAAGGGATTGGAGGTTCGAGTCCTCTCGCACCCACTCACATGAACGTACGAGCCATAAAGACACGAGTATTCAAGGAGGGAGAAGATCTCGCGTCCTTCATTCGTGCGCATATCCCGAAGCTGAAAGAGGGATCGGTGCTTGCGGTCACATCGAAAGTCGTTGCGCTTGCAGAAGGACGGACGGCTGCGGTGAAAAGCACGAAAGAGAAAGAAGCGCTCATAAAAAAAGAAAGTAAGTGGGCAATACAGACGCATCCACAGTGGTGGTGGACGAAAAAAGACGGGATGCTCCTCGTGAATGCGGGAATAGACGATTCGAACGCCGATGGGAAATTAGTACTGCTGCCGGAAGACAGCTTCAAGTCTGCCGCCGCTCTGCGCAAGAAATTCATGGTGCACTTTGATATATCAAAGTGCGGAGTGGTGATTACCGATAGCCGGATTTCGCCCATGCGAGCGGGTGTTACCGGTGTTGCCCTCGGATATGCTGGTTTTCGTGGCGTGAGAGACTATCGCGGCAAGAAAGACTTATTCGGTAGAAAGCTCAAGGTCACACTGACCGACGTTGCAGACTCACTCGCGACAGCCGCGACGCTCGTGATGGGTGAGGGCGCCGAGCGGCAGCCGCTTGCCGTTATTGAAGATGCGCCTGTTGAATTTGTCGAGAAAGTGAACCCAAAGGAAGTGCAGATTTCGGCGAAAGATGACATGTATGCGCCGCTGTTTCGGCGTTTCGGTGCGCGGAAGAGACGGAAGCGCTAGCGCAAAGAGGAGAGAAGGTGCTGCGCTTGCACCGGAAGTTTGTAGCCGAATTCGAGCTTCTTGTTGAGGAGCGCAAACGCGTTATTGAGCACGAGGTAGGAGACGATAATGCCGCCTGCGAAGAGGAGGCGCTCCATAATGACAACTGGGATGAGGCCGATCCACACGGCGGCCGGCAGCGGCACAAGCCATATCCAGAGCGCACCACCGACGGAGTGCGCCGCGAAGGTCGCGCCGAGCGCACGTGCGATAAGGTATTTTTCCTGAAAGAAGTAGGCGATGATGGGAATCGTCCAGAAGAGTGAGAAATACCACACCTCGCGACCCACCGGATGTGCGACGAACGAAATAATGGCAAGGATCGGGACGATTACATTCAGCGGCATTTTGCGCGCAAAATATACGGCGGCCATCATCATTGGCAGCAGTCGGATGAATGTTCCAGTGTCGCTCCAATCAGCGCCCTGCACGATGAAGTTCGTTGCTTGCATGAGAAGAACCGCTACTGCGCCCGGGATTGCCCCGAGGAAGGCTCCCGCAGTCGGTCCAAACGTGTCAAAGACGGTGAATTTCACGCTCGATCCAGCGAGTTGTGTAAGAGGCGCTTGAAGCGCCAGAAAGCCGAGCACGGAAAATCCGATAAAAAATAGCGTTTTCTTTGTCATTTCCTGATTCATGGTCGATATGTTTGAGGGATAATGCGAATACTTTACCACGACGCGTTTTGTTAGGCACGCCGGAAGAAGTAGAACGTCGCGCCGAAGATAAGAAGCAGTCCGGAGAGCCAGAACCAGTTGCTGTTCCAACCATTGACGCTTCCCGAAACAGACGCCGCTTGCGCGATGGCTGTGCCGTCTGACGTTGTTGACGCGTGTTCACTCTCTGAAGAAGAAGGTACTTGAGATAATACGACGGTCGGCGCTGGACTAGACGTTTGTATGGGAACGGAAACTGTCGCGAGTGCCGAAGGTTGTACCGCTTCAGCAACAGGCGGAAGAGTCTCTATCGCAGCCGGCCGAGAGAAATCTTTTAGAATCGCGTGCCAGGACCTCGCGAGCGCGGCCGGTACTGCATAGGCCGTCGCCCAGATTCGCGTCTCGTCGGAGGCGCTCATATGTTCCACGCCGCCGTCGCCTTGCTGCATGTTGCCGAGGTGTCCGAGCGGTGTGATGTCGTGGAGATTCCAATCGCTCGGCTTTTGATTGAGCGCGGCGATTGCCTGCAAAGCCCAGCTGGTCGAAAAGCTGCTTGAACCGAAGCCGCCGGTCGCGATTTGGCGACCGCGCAAGTAGCCTTCTGCTTTCGAAAGTGCGCTCGATACGCCGGAATGGCCGTGGTAGGGCGCAAGCGCCTGTATTGCCGCGACGGTGAGGTCAACACTTGATACCCATGAACCGTCACTCTGTTGAGTTTCGACGATGGTATCGAGAATGGCGCGCATCATCGCATCGTCTGCTCCATACCCTGCGTGAGCGAGAGGGAAGATGGCAAATATGTCGTCATTCACGAGTGCTTTCTCGCCCATTTGCTCTCCGTCAAAGCGGCCGATGAGAAGGTTCACATAGTTGGTGCCCGTGTAGGGATCAATGCCAAGAGCCTCAAGCGCCATGATCCGACGCTCGAGATCAGTCGCCGAAGAGCCGGAAAGAGGCGCTGACAAGAGGTACGCGCGCAGTTTTTCCCGCATGTTTGTATCGGCAAGCTCGCCCGCCGCACCGAGGGCGACGGCGGCCCAATCGGTGAGAAGCGATGAACTAAATGAGCCGTCGGAGCGCTGTTTTGAGGAGAGGTACTCAAGCGCGGCTGGCAGCTCAAATGGATGAACAGGAGGGGGTTGAGCCTTTGTCCCACCGGAGCTGGAGGGAGGCACAAACGTGTTCGTAAGAGTGACTACCATAAACTGCACAGGAGAACCGACGGCCGTACCGTTGCTCCAGTCGGTTAGCTGAAAGGAAAGGAGATCACCCGAAGTAACAATCATATCGCTCAACCCAACGGAGGCTTCCGTACCGTTCTGCGATATGCTCCAAAATTCCGTAGCTGCTGAAGCAATTCCATTGAGGCTTTCGAGAAAGAGACCGAATGAAAAATTCTGCAGCGTATATGCACTGATGGCACCTTGTTCCTTTGCCGAGGCGAGAGCACATATACCGAGAAATTGGTCGCTGTATTCGTGCGAATTGCCATCTGTGTCAAATACAGTGCACGTATCGACAACGTTGACTGTCGGAGGCGAATCGGCTACGACTCCCAAGGGAAGCAATAAGATCAGTGAGCTAAAGAGCACACTAATGCGAACCTGAAGCATATGATCAACAGAGCTGTTAATAACCTTTCTCATATCGCCACTCAACGATGTCGCCCGGCTCCACGCGCGCTTGCGAAACACCTTTGTCGGAAAGTTCTCCGTTGATGTACAGGATCCAGTAATACCCATCTGCGCTTCTCTTGCCGTTTATTTCCTCAACGAAAAATCCCAAGCCGGGGAAATCGCGACCGGAGAATGAAAGTTCTCCTTCGGCTGCGCGAGCGTTCATTGCATCGAGTACGGTGCCCTCTTCTGCTGCCGTAAACGTCACTGCCGCTGTTCGGATATCTCCCGCACTGAATGTTTGAACGAACCACTGCTGGCTCACATATGCTCCTCCAGCGAGGATCACAACTGCGATCGCTAGTGCAATGTATTTTTTCATACGCGGATTCAGGCCTCGCATGCCACACAGAAATTTGCCACCGCCAGATCTTGCTTTTGTATCTCTTGAAGTTTCTTGCGATTGAGCTGCTGAGCTGCGTTCATGCTGTGCTGATAGTAGAGCGCTTTGATGCCGAGCTGCCATGCCTGCATGTAAAGCGCGTTTACCTCTTTCGGCGAGATGTCGGGTGGGACCATGATATTCAAGGATTGGCCCTGATCGATGTAGAATTGGCGCGTAGCGGCTTGCTCCAAGACGGCCGATTGGTCTATCTCGGCAAACGTCTTGAAGACAGCCTTTTCGAGCTCGCTCAAGAAGTCGAGGTGCTGGACCGAGCCGTCGTTATCGCGAATTGAATCCCATACCTCGTAGGTATCTTTTCCCTTCGCGGCAAGGAGGTCGCGCAGGAAGGGATTACGGATCGTCACCTTGAGCTTGGCGACATCTTTCACATAGCAGTTGCTCCATACGGGCTCTATGCTTTGGGATACTTGTCCCAAAATAAATGCATTTGCTGTGGTTGGAGCGATAGCTAGAAGCGTCGTGTTGCGCCGTCCGTAGCCAGTGAGAAGTTCAGGCTCGCCAAATTGTGCAGCGAGCGTCCTCGAGGCGGCATCAGCTTTTTCTCGTATACGCTTGAAGACTTCAATATTAAGTTGTCCTGCCTCTCCACTCTCGAAAGGCATCATCTTCGATTGGAGAAGGGAGTGCCAGCCCACCACTCCAAGTCCTAGAGCGCGATGGCGCTTCGCGAAGGTGTACGCGCGTTCCATAAAGAGGAACGACCGCCTGTCTTCCTCCCGTCCTGAATCGCGCAGGCTCTCCAGCTTCTCGCAGAATTCGGTGATGACCGCATCGAGGAGCTCTATCATCGTCTCAATGAGGCCCGTATCCTTCCAAGCGTCGTAATGGAGGAGATTGACCGATGAAAGGCAGCAAACGAACGACTCGGTTTCGGAGGAGGGAAGCATGATCTCGGAGCAGAGATTGCTCGCAACTATCTTCATATCGTTATCTTTGTAGACGTCGGGACGGGCTTTGTTCGCATTGTCGACGAAGAGGATGTACGGATAACCGATCTCGCCGCGGCGCTGTATGATCTTTGCCCATACAGCACGCTTCTCCTCGTCGCCGTCTTTCATCGCCGTGAGCCATTCATCGCTTACCGTGACAGCATGCGTCATCTTTTGGATTGGATTGCCCTCCGTGCCGATGTCGAGGAACTCCATGATGTCGGAATGCTCGACGGGGAGGTAGGGAGAAAATGAGCCGCGTCGTACTTTGCCCTGGCTGATCACATCTACAATGGCTTCAAAGAGTTGCATGAAGTGCACGGGGCCGGAGGAAGAGCCGCTCGCGTTGATGGCAGCACCTCGCGCTCGCAAGGCACCGAAGTAGCCAGAAGTGCCTCCGCCATACTTCGACATCATGCCCACTTCTCCTTGTGTGTTGAGAATTCCCGACATGTTGTCAGGAAGGTATGAGCCGAAGCAGCTGATGGGAAGACCGCGGGCCGCGCCGAAGTTTGCCCACACGGGGGTGGCGAGCGATATCCAGCCACGCGACATGTAATCTACAAATTTATCGGCCCAGCCACTCTTCCCGAGAATTGCCTCGGCGCGCTCGGCGATCTGCCTGATGCGGTCTTCGGGTGTTTGTCCTTCTAGCAGGTAGCCGCGTGCAAGGAAAGCGCGTGAGTTGTCATTGAGCCAGTACCAAGGTTGCATAGAAAAGTTGTCAGTTAGTAGTTGTCAGTTGTTAGAAGAGATCTGCGGACGTGACGCTCGTTTGCCGCTTGTTGTAATTAATCGACCGTTTGTCAAAGAAATCCACGTGTTTGGTCGCGATGACCTCCTCATCGAACCAACGCGTCGTATCGAGGAGCTCACGGTTTATGGTGAATACGGGCTTCATGCCGATGCGCTCCAGAGAAGCATTGAAGCGGTTCTTGACGAACTCCTTTACCGTTGCCGACGGGAGGAACGAAAGTTCACCCGCCTCGTAGATCCAATCTATGATCGTGCATTCTGCATCGTATGCTTCGCGGCATATTGTATACACGGCCTTTTCGTGCGCCTCGTCGAACCATTCGGGGTGCTCATCACGCAGAATATTGATGAGGTCGGCGCCGAAAAGGCCGTGTATCTGCTCCTCCTTAGAGGTTGCCTCGACCGCATTCGAGATACCTTTGAAGAGATTGCGGTGCTTATTGAACGACATGATGATGAGGAACTGCGAGAAGAGCGAAACGTGCTCGATGAAAAGCGAGAAGAGGAGCACGGCCTGCGCATATTCGCGCTCGTCGCTCCCGCGTGCATGCAGAATTACTTTCTCTAGGTAATTGATTCGCGAGGAAATGGCGGGAATCGAGGAGATCTTTTTAAATTCATTGTTGAGGCCGAGAATCTCAAGGAGATGTGAGTACGCGTCCATGTGGCGTACCTCGCTCTCCGCAAAAGTGAATCCCACCGCACCGATCTCTGGCTTAGGCATGCGCTTGTAGATGTCGCCCCAGAAGGTTTTCACCGCCACTTCGATCTGTGCGATCGCGAGCATGGCATTTTTCAGGGCGCCACGTTCTGCGTCCGATATGTTCACTTTGAAATCCTGCACGTCGCCAGTGTAGTTGAATTCGGTGTGCAGCCAGTAGGAGTGCCGGATAGCACGCACATATTCGATGAGCTCGGGGTACTCATAGGGTTTCAAGTTCGTGCGCTTTTTGAAGAGACGACGCTCCCGCTTTTTCGCACGATCCGCGCGATAGAGAATGTAGGCCTTTGCCGTCTCGAGGTAGCCGAGCTCCATGAGCGAGAGCTCGACGAGATCTTGCACGCCCTCGACAGTAGGGACGCCATCTGAGCATACCGTAGCGTCCGCGCCGCTTTCACATGCGACAATAATCTTTTGGAGGACGAGTTCCGAAACCTTGCGGGCGTCGTCCCTGCCTCCCGAGCTTGTTGCGACCAATGCTTTGTACACGGCCTCTGTTATTTTTTCGAGCCGAAATACCTGCGGCGTGCCGTCTCGCTTGATTATGGTTGTGATGGGGTCGTTGTTCATAACGCAAAATCTCCGGCCGAGCGGAGATTTTTCGTTACGCGTCGTATGCGACGGTCTCCTGCTCGGGATACTGCGGCTGTTTGACGACCGGACTCATTCCCCGAAGGGACATTACCGTTGCGGCACAGTGCGGGAATCACACCCAACTTCCACAAACAACAGGACATGCATTGTATTCCCGCTCGCAAAGCGCGCAAAGTGGATAACGCATCACGAAATTTTTACACTCGAAGTCAATGCTATATTTTGGGGAACTATATACATAGCTACCCTTAGCCAAAACCTAGGGGTATGAACCTTGAACGGATACTTGGTATGATGCGCGATGCTTCGCCAATCATCATGCACCGAGTTTTTATTGACGAGTCAGGAACGCCGGATGTCTTCAGGAAGGGAGTCCATCAGGAGCACGACAAGTTCTTCACGATGGCGGCAGTAGTGCTCGCCCAAGTTGACTACGCACTCTATAAGGACGCGATGGGGGCACTTTGTGAGAAGTACGTAAAGTATCTACAGGGAACAGAGATAAAATCAAATTATATCCGTTGCTCGAACCCGAAGTACATAAAGGAGAGGCAAACGCCGGAGTATATCTTCTACCAATTTGACGATGGACAAGAGCAGTACGATGCCTTCTGCGCAGACCTAAAAGAGGTGTTGCAAGCGGCAAGTTTCCAAGTGATAAGCGTAACGACCAACAAGGAAGTAGCGGGACAGAAATTTCCGCATTTGCCTATTCACGACACGGTTTTGCTAAACCTTTGGGAAAGAATCTCCATTTTTTCGGTGCTGAATTCTAATCCTCGCATGAGGATCGTTTTCGACAGGACAAAGACAGTAAGCGACCAGCTCCTAAAGGAGAGCTACCAACGGTTCATCCAGCATGGTAGTTGGTACTTCAGGGCAAAAAACCTCGCAGAGTTGAAACTTGATAGAGATTGTTACTCGTGCGATTCAGAGGACTCCATAGGATTACAGCTCGCTGACCTTATTGCATATCCAGTCAAGAAACAGATGGAGAAAGGCGACCACGATTTCTTTCAGAGAATAGTGCGAGGAAAGTTGCATCCTCGCGCCAAGGACAATCGTAACGGAAAGAAAATTGTAATGGGAAATAAGCTCTCCCTTAATTAAAGAAGACCCGCCACTCAATCGTGGCGAGCCGTACATGCATAATAGCATATTTGACGTTTTTCTTATGACCCTGTGGATTTGTCAAAACCTCACATCAAAGCAAAGTATTTCAGGAACTTGACAACCCTAACCTGCTTGCTAGGATGAGGGTATGACAAACTTTAAGACGTTAGCAGGATTCATGGATGCTTTCCCGAATGAGGAAGCATGCCGCAAGTATTTCGAGCGTATTCGCTTCGCAAAGGGCGACTATTGCCCCCACTGCAAGCACGACAAAATAATGCGCTTCTCGGACGGTAAGCGGTATCGTTGCCACAAATGCCGCAAGGACTTCACGGTTAAGACGGGTACGCTTTTCGGTGAGAGCAAAATTACGATGCGCCAGTGGTTCATTGCCATTTACCTCCTCACAACGCGCAAGAAGGGTATCTCCTCTATCGAACTCGCGGAACAGGTAGGCGTAACGCAAAAGACGGCATGGTTCATGGATCACCGCATCCGCGCTTCTTTTAAGCAGTCCAAGGGTAAACTCCTTGGCGTTGTCGAGGTGGACGAAACGTACCTCGGAGGCAAGCATTGGAGAAAAGATGGCTTCCGCAAGAAGGCGGCAATAATGGGAATGACACAACGTGGCGGTAAGATTCGCGCGTTTCAAGTACCCGACCGCCAGACACACACCGTCTTAAAGGCCATGACAAAGAATGTGAGCAAGGACGCGCACGTTATCTCCGACGATGCGGGTGTGTATCGCAAGTTGGTACGCATCGGGTACAGCCGCCACGATTCGATTAAGCACAGCCGCCGCCAGTATGTGCGCGGCAACATCCACACGAACTCAATCGAGAGCTTTTGGGCGTTGTTCAAGCGCAACTACCACGGCACGTATCACTCCATGAGCAAAAAGCACCTACAGAAATATATTGACGAGGTGTGCTTCCGCTTTAACCATCGCAACGACACGATGCAGGTCATGTTTGAGGACACGACACGCCGCGTAGCGAAAAGTGGTAAACTGCCTTTGAGGAAACTCACGGCATGAAAAAGGAAACACGAGGACGCAAACCCAAGAAGCACAAACCAATACCCGCATCATTTGATGAGGTGCTTGGTGCTATCGCTAGCTCGAAATATAAGGACGAAAAGACGCTGAAAAAACGTCGCCGTTGACAGAGTTGCAGTTTTCCACGACAGTGCCCTTGCGTGTGCAAAGCAGGGTTATACTTATTGCAGAGATTGAGAGTTGATACGTGAGTCGGACGGGACTCGAACCCGTATGGTCGCCAAACCGATGATTTACAAAATCATTGTGTATACCAAGTTCCACCACCGACCCACATATCACTTCTCAATAGGAAGTGAGCACCCGCAAAATGGGAGCACTAACGTGCCGATCATAGTAGTCCTACTGATCGAAGTCTTTAGGCCTAAAGACACTATTGCGGGATACTGTGGAGTGCATAACACTCTACCGCCCGTTTTTAGGAGGTGCTTCCAAACCGACTACGCTAATGCTCCCGCCTTGCGGGTGCTTTTAGTTTGTTATCGTCAATGCCATTCGCGTTGCGCACGCAAAAAATCTGCTGGGGGCGGCCTTGCGAGAAGATTTCCGAGATTTCTCTGGGAAAGATTCCGCAGTTGACCTTGCGGAAAAGCTTTCGCTTCCCCAAGGCCACCCTCAACAGATTTTCGTGGCTACTGCCGCCCGCTCCTATGTGGTCAACACGGAGCAAATACAAACCTCCTAGCGTTGCAGTTTATCATGAACTCTTCATTGTCTAGCCGGACTTTTCCACAGGTGCTAGGATGAGAGCATGGAATGGCTAAAGGAAAACTGGTTCAAATTTGTATTCCTTGGGCTCGGCACGTATCTCGTGATGACGGTTCCCTTCGATTATGTAGAACGCCAACTTTGGGCTGACGAACGCTTGAAAGCATTTGAGGTATGCGTGAGCTACGTTGCCGAAGACCCTACTGTTTTCGGTTCGGCGGGATACGGGAGTTATGATGCATACATAGCGGCCTTTAGAGCTTGCAAAAACGTCAGTGATTCTTTCTAACTAGAAGCAATATTATGTACCTCGATTTTTGGCAACTTGCTGTAGTAATCGCAATCGCCGCTGGACTGGGGTATCAATTCAAGAAATACCGCGATGGCGAGATTCCTTGGTTATAAGTTAGGATAGTTTTGTATGAAAAACCTCTACAACATTTCTAAAGGGCAACTAATTACCATTTGGATTTTTGGAGTTATCGGGTTGCTAGTAGCAATCGGGGTCGCCTCCGACTACGATTCAGTGGTCGGAATGTTTCTTGCCGTCATAATCCCGTTTGCTGTGATTTTCTATACAGTTGGTTGGCGCGAAAACAATAAAGAGGAGTGGGAAGTCATAAAAAGGTGGCCTCGAAAGCCCAAGGGTAGTTAAGTATATAATTCCCATATTTTGTTCATGATAGGCATTTTTGACTCTGGTTCGGGAGGTCTCACGGTATTGCGAGCGATGCGCGACAGGCTTGCATCGCCGGACGTTCTCTATTTCGGTGACATCAAGAATGCCCCGTATGGCTCAAAATCGCACGAGGAGCTTTCGCAACTCACCATGGAGGCAATCGCGTTCCTTCGTTCGCGCGGCGCACGAAGCATTGTTTCTGCATGCAACAGCGTCTCTGCCTCCCTCGCCATATCGCTTTTCGATACATTCGAAATTGATGCCCCGCGTCTCATCGAAATGGTCGGGCCCACGGTGGCAGCCTTCAAGAATTCAAAAAATAGATTGTTGCTTACAGCAACACCGGCGACAGTGAAGAGCGGTCTCTACCGGAGTGGATTCAAAATGATCGGCAAGGATGTCGTTGAGGTTTCAATACCGGATCTTGCCGGCGCGATCGAATTTGGTGAGGACGAGGAGGTACTGGAGGGAAAAATCAGGGAAGCTTTTACGGATATACGGTCAGGTGATTTTGATGTGCTCGTTCTTGCCTGCACACACTATCCGTTGATTTTACCGATCTTCCAGCGGGTTTTAGGCGCGTCACTTCCCATTCTAGATCCGGCGCAGCTTGTTGCCGACAGGGCAGAGCGAGAACTGTGGCCACGCGAGGCTGGCAATGGCACGACACATTTTGTTATATCGAAAGATTCCACACACTTTCGGAATCTTGTGGCGCGCCTTTTCCCGCAGACCGACTACACGATCGAAGTGCTCACAGTTTAGAATAGCGGATGATTTTCTTTCCACTCATCCAGCCCCGCAATGAGCCGTTTCTCATCGTCGCCAGCGCGTTTGCGAAGCGTCTTGTTGTTTGCATCCGCTATCCACTTCTCACCTGACCAGTACTGAAGATTGGGCAGGTTTGTCTTGTAGTTGGTATCGCCATATATAGTGCCGGGATAGTAATATTTCGCGTCGCGTTTTTTTGCCGTACGCGCGATATCTATCAAAAGCCACATACCGAATGACGATTTATCGAGTTCAGCGGCATAAGCCTGGTACCAGTCATGCGTCATTGTTTCGTCTTCGACCTCCAGCGTGTATCCTCCAATTTTCCCCGCCGTGTCTTTGTAGACTCCAACCTGTGAGATGATGCCGAAGTCCAGCACGAATTCGAGCCGCTTGCGCGGCATCACGATCGGGCCGTGCGCTCGTCTGAAATATTCAAGCCAGAAGGCAATAAACTCTTCAGTTATCTTAAATTTCCCGAAAGGAATTGTTTCGCGCGAGTAGAGGCCGTCGAATTTCTTAGCAACGCGGCGGCATTCGCTATTGAGCTCAAAGTCGGGAAGGTAGATGCGTCCGCCTCGCGCCATATAGAAAATCCCTTTGCTGTCCTGCGAGCCGGAATAGGGAAGATAGCCGCGTGCGTACATTTCGGAGAGCACATCGCCCTCTTCGAGTTGTCCGTAATTGCAGTAGCCAAATGTGTAGGTGCTGTAGTCGTGCGCGAGCTCGCTGGAGAAGAATTTCATGCAAATGTATTATCAAGCCATTTCGGTATCTGTTCAATGAGCCCGTCCATCGGGCCTGAAGAGGAGAGAAGGACAACATCATTGGTGTTCAGGGTTTTTTCGAGCACTTGCATTGTCGTTTTGGGGTCATACGTTGCTGCCACATCAACGCCGCTGGCCGCGACACGCACGAGCATTTCTTTTTGCGAGCTTTGTTCATGTGTCGACGCCCCCTGCTCGGCGGGTTTGTACAGCACGACGAGGCCGGCCCCTTCGAATGCAGTGTCGAACCAGTGGAGCATGTTTTTGTTGCGCCAGCTGAACGTGTGCGGCTCGAAGACGACGACGAGACGCTTGTCGGGATACTGCGTCGAAAGAGCGCTGATCGCAGAACGCAGTTTCTCCCGCGATGAGCCGAATCCTTCGTACGCGGGGACGGACGAGCGAATTGTCTTTTTATCAAGTCGTCGCGCGAGACCTTTGAATGCATGGAGCGCTGCTGCCAATTTTTCCAGACCCAGCAATTTTTTTTCGAGAAGAATCGCCGAAGCGCCGACGATGTTCTCTATATTGTGTGCTCCTATAAGGGTCGTTGAAAGCATTGTGATCTTTTCCGCTCCACGCATGAGATCGAACGTTGTCGTATCTCCATACGAGATATTTTTTGGGTGCCATTCCGATGCGGTGGTCATGCCGTATGAAATCGCGCGCGCTTTTGCACCTTGCGCAAGCGATGACGCATGCGGTTCGTCCCCGCAAAAAAGCAGCATGCCTTCCTTCGGCAGACTTGTCACCAACGCCCGGAAGGGCTTTAAAAAGTCCTCGTGCTTTTTGTAGATATTCACGTGATCGTGGCTCGCGGCCGTAATAAGCGCATCGTGGGCATGGTAGTGGGTAAATTTCGGGCGCGTGTCGGTTCGGGATGTTGGGTATTCATCTCCCTCGAGAACGAAGACGGGATGCGTGCCGAGATGCGATGGCTCCATATTCTCCGGCGCGGCGCCGACGAACCACCCTGCATCTACGTTTGAATAAGAAAGGCACCACGCGATGAGCGAAGTGATGGTCGATTTGCCGTAGGAGCCGGCTATGACGATCGGTTTTCTGTGCTCCACGATCTCACCGAGTATCTCGGGGAATGAGGTGATGCGAATGCCGGATTCGTACGCGGCCTTCACCTCGGGGTTATGCTCCCGCGTTAGTTTCGCGTTCATACCTATCACAATGACGTCGGCATGTTTGGGCACATTGGAGGATTTGTATGTGCTATGGAGAGGTATGCCGTGACGCTTCAACTGTGTCGTTGCCGGCGCATACGCTTCGGAGTCCGAGCCACTGACTTTCCAGCCTTGCTCCTTGAGGAGAATCGCGACAGCACTCATTCCCATGCCTGCAATGCCGATGAAGTGCGCGCGTTTTTTCATCATCCTCTGACTATATATCGCGAAAGAGGACACGTCATCTAGATGAAAAGTTTGTGGTACAGTGCCCACCATGAGGATAGGGTTGATCGGCTACGGATACTGGGGGCCGAACATTTTGCGCAACCTAGTTGCGCACACGGATGCAGAGGTTGCGATCGTTGCGGACCAAAAGCTCGAGCGTCTTGCGGCGCTCAAAAAGGTGTACCCGGCGGTGCGGACGACGACGGATGCGAACGAGGTCACCGAGGCAAAGGACATCGATGCAGTTATCATCGCAACCCCTGTGCAAACGCACTACTCACTCGCCCGCGCGGCGCTTCTTTCGGGTAAGCATGTGCTGGTGGAAAAACCGCTTGCGGATTCCCTGAAAGGCGCCGAAGAACTCGTTGAACTTGCTGAAAAGAAAAAACTGGTGCTGATGGTCGATCATACCTATATCTATACCGGCGCTGTTGAGACGATGAAGAAAGTCGTTGGGTCGGGGGAGATAGGGAAGATGCAGAGCTTCAGCTCCATGCGTTTCAATCTGGGGCTTTTTCAGAGTGACGTGAACGTGCTCTGGGATCTCGCTCCCCACGATCTCTCGATCCTGCTCTATCTCACCGGACGCATGCCGAAGCTTGTGAACGCGGTCGGCGTATCGCACACCGGTAACAATATTGAGAACATTGCATACCTGACACTGCGCTATGACGATGGGATGATCGCGCATATTGGCGTATCGTGGGTATCTCCCGTGAAGATACGGCAGATACTCATATCGGGAGATAAAAGGATGATTGTTTTTGATGATACCGAGGCCATCGAAAAGGTGAAAATATATGAATCCGGCTACACGGTACGCACCGACGAGGATAAGCGACGCCTCTACATGGATTATCGGAGTGGCGATATACACATTCCAAATGTCGGCAATAAGGAGGCGCTGCAGGGCGTCGTCGAAGATTTTATCAAAGCGGTAGCGAGCAGGTCATCTCCGCGCTCCAATGCAAAGTTCGGGCTCGACGTTGTAAGAATTCTTGACGCTGCAGAGCGATCGCTCAAACAGGGAGGTGCCGAAGTGCGACTTTCGTGAACGTATGGATCGTGTCCCTTTTTTTGATCTTAAGCGGCAGCATGCAGCGCTTCGGGGCGAGCTCATGCCGGCGATAGAGTCGGTGATAGCGAAATCGGCGTTTTCCGGCGGCGAATTTGTTGAGGTGTTCGAAAAGCAGTTCGCCGAATACTGCGGCGCAAAGTACGCGCGCGGAGTCGGGAGCGGCACGGCCGCACTTCACCTTGCTCTCCTTGCGCTCGGCGTGGGGCCGGAAGACGAGGTCATCGTGCCTTCGCATACGTTTATCGCAAGCGCATGGGGCATCTCCTACGTCGGCGCGAAGCCAGTATTCGTTGATTGTCTTCCGGACACATGGGAGATCGATCCTGCTGCGGTAGA
>Ga0209542_10012759_pt1 | contig 14616 bp, 16 predicted proteins | sample RifCSPhighO2_01_FD_184028 | JGI IMG/M metagenome (GOLD analysis project Ga0209542, IMG submission 184028) | Soil microbial communities from Rifle, Colorado - Rifle CSP2_plank highO2_0.1 (SPAdes) (version 2) | ecosystem: Environmental > Terrestrial > Deep subsurface > Rock core/Sediment ...
TTCATGCTCTTTTAGCTTGAGCAGCAGCTTTCTCATATCCGCATCTTTTTCACGGAGTGTTTTCTCAAGCCTCTTGACTCTGTCCGTGAGACCAATAACTGCCTCCTCAAGTGGTTTGCGGCGCTCGTCAAGTAGCATGAGCCGCTTTTCCTTTTCCATGAGGTCTGTCCTTAAGCGCGCTTTCTCCGTGATCATCTCACGCATTTGCGCATCCATATCGACAAGACTATCCTTTGCCTGAAGCAGCTCTTTCGTCTTCGCAAGAAGCTGCTCATCCATGACTTCAGTCTTTTTAAGCCGGAGTTCCTCTTCTTTCCTGAGCGTGGATACGAGCTGGTTGAGCTCGTGCATCTGCTTCTGAGCGGCTTGAAGGCGCTTATGTGTCTCTGCCTGCTCCGCCTCTTTCTGCAAAAGCTCTTGCCGCACATCAAATATCGCTTTGCTCAACACATCAATACGATCATCACGCTGACCTAACGCCGTCTGCTTGAACTCCTCAATCTTTTTTTGCAAATCCGCAACGAGCGAATTATTTTTCTGCATCTTTTGCTCAAGCTCGATGTTCGCATCCTGAAGGGCCTGAGATTCCTGATTAATCTGCTGCAGCAGTTTCGCTTCATCCAGAATCGCTTCCTTTTCCCAGTTCTTTTCGTCTATCAAAAAATCACCGATTTTTACCGTCTATCATAGCAACGCAAATCTCGCGAGCAGCGCCTCGAGCTGCACGAACTCATCACTGCCTTCTGAAATCCTGAACTCAATTTCGCCGCAGGCCTCTATGAGGGATGCCTTTTTCCTCCCTTCCAGCGTAAGTTGAATGATCTCTTTCTGGATCTGCTTGACCATATCATGGCCGCTCAGGCCATAGCGAAGCATCGTGTCGAGCAGCTTCTTCCTCGCCGCAATAAAGTCGCCCTTAATCGCGGTTTCAAGGATTTCCTTCACTTCTTTGGGCCTCGCGACGGAGGCCATCGCATGAATGAGCTCTGCAGTAATGGTTTTGGACATGGCTGCGCAGCTTTGCAGGATATTCTCGGCTTTTCTGCAGTCACCCCCACACACCTCGTACAGCGCTTGTTCTGCGCTTTTATCGATTTTAAGATGCTCTTCCTTAATAATCTTTTCAATCAAAGGAAGCAATTCTTCCTGAGGAAGCGGCTTAAAGCGGAACACAGCACACCGACTCTGGATGGGATCAATAATCTTTGAAGCATAATTCGCGGAGAGGATAAACCTCGTCGTCTGCGCGTAGCTTTCCATCGTCCTCCTCAGCGCCTGCTGCGCTTCCCGAGTTAATGCGTCACACTCGTCCAGATAGATAATCTTAAATGGGACGTCGCCAATCGCTTTTGTTCTCGCGAAATCCTTAACCTTATTTCGCACGACGTCAATGCCACGCTCGTCGCTTGCGTTCAGCTCAAGAAGATTTTCCCTCCAAGACTCCCCAAACAGGGATTTGCATACGACAAGCGCTAACGTTGTTTTCCCCACTCCCGCGGGCCCTGTAAACAGTAGGTGAGGGATGTTTCGCTGCTCAACGAGCGCCTGGACGCGCTTGACGATCTCCTGTTGACCACGTATCTCGGCAAACGTTTTCGGCCTATACTTTTCCGTCCAGAGTGCAAATTCCATAGATTCCCCTCATGTGCAGAATTCCCGGCTTTTAAAAGCTTTGCCGTTAAATAATATCCTCTTCAGAAATAACCATGAAATCGCCAACTGCAATGACCGCGCTGAACGGGATGAGAATCTTACCCTCTTTGTCCTTCTCGAGATCGAGCTTCTGGCAATATCCGGTAGGATTCACAAGAACCATATGCATAAGCTCGCCTGAGCGCGCCTCAAAGATGACATCGCCAATCTCACCGAATTTCTTACCCGTTTTGCTTACAACCGTTTTTCCGATGAGTTGCTTCGAAAACTTCTTCTCCTCTTCAACCATGCATGTCATCGTATTGGACTGATTATATAAATCTTTCGAATTCAGAAATCCGTTACTCTTCTCCAATGAATATATGAGAATAGGTATGTGCATGCACTATCAACGGAGGTATTTTATATGAAAAGCAGTCTCGGTACGCAATGCATCTGACACGGCTTCAGGAAGTTCTGCAACGGAGAAAGCTTGACGCGGCTGTTTTTCTTCAGTCATCGCATGATGATCCGAATATTCGGTATCTTATTGGAATTGACACGGAATTCTGCGCCCTTGTCATTCCCGCACGGGGAGCGGCGCACGTTTTTACTGCGGGGTTTGAAGTGCCCCGAGCACGGAAAGTGTTTCGCTCTGCACACGCCACGACACAAGCCTCACTTGACAAGGATCTTCAGCCGTACATTGGAAAACGCACGGCAGTCTGCTTTGATACATTGACGGTGTCATCTCATGCGTTTCTCAAAAAACACTTCAAGACAACACTTACGGACATTTCATCGGAACTGCGTTCCCTTAGAATGATCAAAACAAACGAAGAGATTCGCGTGATTCGTGCCGCTTGCAGAATCACAGACGAGCTTTTCACGCTGCTTCTCCGCGCATGGAAAACATTCAGAACTGAGGTTGATGCCGCGCTGTTCCTGGAATCCGAGATGCGCAGGCGAGGTTGTGAACCCTCATTCCCAACGATTATCGCGTCCGGAAAAAACAGCAAGACACCTCATCATCATACGACCACACAGCGGTTGCGCAAAGGATTCTGCGTGATCGACTTCGGAGTCCGCTACAAAGGATATTGCTCTGACATGACGCGTACAATCTATCTGGGAACCCCAAGCAAGGCGGAGGCGCATATGTATGAGCACGTAGCCATGATTCAAAAGGAGATCATTCATTCACTGCGACCGGGAAAGCCCGCGCAGCAATATTATGAACGGGCACATGGAGCACTCGGCAAGGCGTTCACGCACGGGCTCGGGCATGGCATTGGCGTGCAAGTTCATGAAGCTCCGAACATCAATGGCACGAGCAAGGATGTCTTTCAAGAAAAGATGGTCTTCACGATAGAGCCGGGAGTTTACACCCCGCAATATGGCATTCGCATCGAGGATGACATTCTGCTTATGGCGAAGGCAGAAGAACTCACACGCTCTTCAAAGCGGCTTATACGCTTATGAACACACAAATTCTGTGAGCAGACGCACGGGAACTCCTGTCGCGCCATATTCATAGTATTGTCGTTTGGTTTCTGCAAACGCCGGACCGGCAATATCCAGATGCGCCCATTTTGCCTTCTTTACAAACTGCCGTATAAACTCTGCGGCTGAAAGCGCTCCTGCCACCCCTTTGGGAAGTCCAACATTCTTAATGTCAGCATAGTCGGACTTGACATGCTCCTTCAGCTCATCATAAATGGGGAGTTGCCAGACGCGATCATCCGTAATCTGAGAAGCTTTGAGCAACGCATCCGCGAGCTTGCGATCATTCGCCATTAAACCAGAATATTCATATCCGAGGGCAACTATACAAGCGCCGGTGAGTGTGGCAATCGTAATAATATTAACCACGTCATACTTTTTTTCCGTGTATGCCACGGCATCCGCGAGGACAAGCCTTCCTTCCGCATCCGTGTTTCCTACTTCAACCGTCTTTCCCGTAAAGCTTGTGAGCACATCTCCAGGCTTATAACTTGATGATCCAATCGCATTTTCCGCGAGGGCCATGACAAACAAGATGTTGCGCTTTGGCTGGAATGCCAACACGTTTTTCAACGTCGCGAGCACAGAACATGCCCCGGATTTATCATCCCGCATCGTTTCCATATACCCTGTGGGCTTGAGATTTAAGCCGCCCGTGTCATACGTTATTCCTTTGCCCACAAGAGCGGTGTATGCCCCTTTGCCACCCTTATATGCAACGATGAGTAACCGCGGGGGGTTTTTGCTGCCTTTATTAACGGCGAGATGCAATCCTAGTCCATGTTTTTTCATTTCTTTTTCCGTAAGCACTTCAATGCTAACATTGCGATGCCCTTTTATTAATGCCCGTACGTGCTGCTCGATAACGAGCGCGGTTGCAAGATCGGCGTTCTCGTTAATCAGCGATCTGCTATAGTTAACCCCTTCATTTATGGTAACATACCTGCGAATGTCTTTTGATGTGATCAGCGAGACTGCTTTTTCCACGGTCTTCTTTTCTGACACGTACTTTTCCCATTTGTACAATCCAATCATGATCCCATCTACGGCAGCCCTGATTGTCGGGTCATCCTGGTTATGGAGAACAACTTCGATGGTTGAAAGTTTCTCGAGCTCCGGAGCCTGCAGCGCAGCTTTCACGTGCCCGCGCAACTTCTCAGGAGTGCATTCTGATCCAAGGCCAAACAGAAGTATAATGCCCTTTTGGACAAAGCACGTGAGCACTTGTTTTTCATCTGACGTGAACTGCACTTTTTTCGCAGCATCCAGAATCATTGCCTTGCACTCACGCGGAAGTGCCTGTTTTTCCCATTGCGTTTTCGTAATAAGAATCACGGTAGCTTGCTTCGCAAAACTGGGTTTTTGCTGGGTAACGAGTCTCATGGTGCATTTTCTCCAGCGGTGTTATATAAATGTTGTGAGGAGAGGAAACAGCAAGGTTTTTAAATCCAGCAGCATTTGAAAGGCGCATGGGGAATCACACTCCGAAAGAAGAGGAGAAGGACGTCATTGAATCGGTCATGTATAACTATGCCACGAGCGTTCCTGAGCTTGAAGATGAGAACAAGATGCTCAGGCAGAGCGTGGAGTCACTTAAAAAGGAGCTTGACCGCTTTAGAAAAACTCCATTGCTCGTATGCGAAGTGCGCGACGTCCTCACGGAAGGGGTTCTTGTTCGTCTTCAGAACGGAAATTCGTTCCTTGTAGATGTCTCAAACGACTGTGAGCCTTTGGTGCCCGGCGATCAGGTCTTAGCGGAGCAGAAGAATCTTACAATTCTCAAGAAGATCACGACATCAAGCAAATTCGATGTGGAAAAGTTTGTCATTATTGAGCGCCCCAGCACGACATGGGTTGAAGTCGGGGGTCTCGCGTATCAGATTGAGGAGATCAAAGAAGTTATCGAGCTCCCACTTAAGAAACCTGAGCTGTTCAAGAAAATAGGGATTACTCCCCCAAAAGGAATACTCCTATATGGGCCGCCCGGAACTGGAAAAACTCTGCTCGCCAAGGCTGTCGCAAACTCAACAAAAAGCACGTTCATCGAGATTGCGGGCAGCGAGCTTGTGCAGAAGTTCATTGGCGAGGGCGCGAAGCTGGTTAAAGAGATCTTTGACCTTGCAAAGGCAAAATCGCCAAGCATTATCTTCATTGATGAGCTTGACGCGATTGCCTCCGTTCGCGTAGATGTTGGCACTTCGGGAGAACGTGAAGTCCAGCGCACATTCATGCAGTTGCTTTCTGAGCTTGACGGATTCAAAAATCTTGATAATGTCAAAGTCATCGGATGCACAAATAGAAAGGATATCATCGATCCTGCGGTTTTGCGCCCGGGAAGACTAGATAGGCACATCCATGTTGACAATCCGACAAAAGAGGGAAGAAAAGAAATTTTCAAAATCCATTCTAAATACATGTCCCTCGAGAAAAATGTTGATATTGACCGACTGCTTGACAAGATGGACCTGTTTTCAGGAGCGGAGATTAAGGCGGTATGCACGGAAGCGGGATATTTTGCCATACGCGCGAATCGCTTTAGGATCAAGCATGATGACTTCGCTAAGGCCATTGAGAAAGTACGGAGAGACGAGAAGCTTGAAGGCAGAGATTACATGCATATGTTTGGGTAGGAATTTCTGAGTATTAATATTGAGATGCGCCTGCAGGAACACACTTGCGATCAGGACCGGGTATGGGAATATCTGCCTGATACAAATGTAAGGACACTTGCAGGGTACCGAGAATAAAATCAAGATCCTTTTCCTCTCTAGCAATGGGTTGCATTTCAGGAGGGCGCTCTAGCGAACGGTCATTGATGATATCTACTGTGGGATTCTGAGAGACAGGTAGAATATCTTTCTCATGCAAATATTTTATAGGATCAGCATAAATCTCGGGGGGAACAGGAACTTCATACACAAGATGCGCTGATTTCTTGTCAGCACCAAATGCGAGAATCTCAGCATGGCCCACAAGCGCCTTTTCAAGAGCAGATAATTGAGGAAACTGCCTGTGCAAAACCGCGCGCAACATCGCATCCCTAAGGAGCTCTTGAACATTATCTGTCATACCGCGGCAGGTATATTCGGAGTATAAAAAGAAGATGAAGCATATGCTCCGCAGTTACTCACGCTCATCATCGGCTTTCGCCTCTGCGGGTGTTCACGACGTCATCGCATATGCAAAGATACAAAGCGTTCCGGGTTTATAATCCTTCTGTCACACAATGCGGGCGTCAAGACGTACCCTGAAAACCCAGGGTCTTTGCTGGCCACAGCGCACGAGCTTCAGTATCTTATATTTTCGCTTCGCCTGCTTACATGCCGCGGCAAGCTTTGCTTCCGCCTTGTAGAATTCTTCTTCATGAAGGAAATCATAAAAATGAAGCGTTCCGTTCTTTTTCGTTGCCTTTAATGCAACACCAAGGAAAGATTCTCCACCTTTCGGAAGCGGCATGCAGACGCGGTCAAATTTACGCTTGAGTTTGGGAATAACCGCGCGCACATCACCACAATAGAGCCTAACATTCTTCAGTTTGTTCAATTGAATGTTCCTCAACGCAAACGCATGGGCTGCAGGGTTCTTCTCTATGCCCACAATCTCCCTTGCCTTTGAGTTCTTCGCAATGACACAGCAATACGGGGCAATTCCTGAAAACATGACCAATACAGACTCTCCAGGATTGACAAGTTTTGCGATCCTGAGACGATCATTGCTCAAACGAGGAGAGAAGTATGTTTTTTGGATATGGAGTTCTAGACTGATTCCGTTTTCTCTATAGATCGTCGTTTTTCTGCGCTCACCGGCAAGAATTTTGTAGTTTTGCAGACGAAACTCTCCTTTATGGCCGCCCTGTTTTTTGCACACGACTTTTATGTTCTTATGTTTTTGCAAAAGCGCTTGAGCGATGATCTTTTCCTTTTTTAACAGGGCATCCCGGATTTCGATAATAGCAATGTCTCCAACAATGTCGAAGCCTTTGACGAGTTTTGCAAGCTCTTTTGTGGTGAGCCTTTCCTTCAATGCCGCTTTGAGTGTATATTTCATATTTTTAGAAAAACTGGCGCAGGCCAGATTGTTTTTTTTGTTCTCTCAGTTTATCGAGCACTGTATCCACGCGTTCCGATGAGAACTCATGCTCATCCACAAGGATTTTTCGTACGGCATCGGCGTTGATAGGATGCCATTGCAAATGTATCTCTTTTTTTGCGGGCATCGTAACAATTGCTTCGTACACTTCCTTCCAAGAAACCTCATGCTGCCAGTTCACGGATTGAAATAATGATTCATACTTGTTCTCGTATTCCTTTACAAGCTTGAGCGCGTTTTTTGGACCAATGCCTTTTACTCCGCCCGGATTATAGTCAGTGCCAACAAGGATCGCAAGAATGATGAGCTGGTCTTGAGAAATTCCCAGGTCACCTAAAGTTTCCTTAAGATGAATCATCTCAGGCTGGACAGATTCATATACGGGAGAATTTGGGCGCTTCCTCCTGCCGGCAACTGAAAGATTTCGTATAAGTCGCGGAGTGCCGTAGAGGAGACTGTCAAAATCTTGGGAGACAGAAGCGTACACAATGCCTTCGCGCGCCAGAATTGCAGCCTGAGCCTCTCCTTCGCTCGGCGCTTGCACGCAAGGAATTCCAAGCGCCTCAAGCAATCGCTTGCTTTCCTCAATCATTTGCTTTGTCAATACTGCAGTTCGTCCGGCATATTTTTTCATACCCTGAATATCCTGGGCTGCCTCTGCACGCTTAAACTCAGTTGCTGCCCGTATTTTCAGAGAACGCCTGCGCTCCTGCTCCATTTTTTTCAGCTCAGGCGGCTTTCCATCAAAAACGAATGCGAGCTGCAACTCTTCATCAAGAAAATGGGTTGTTCGCGCAAATAAACCTACGAGATGACTCGTGACATTGCCCTTACTGTCAGTAAGCACACTGCCGTCACTTGAGCGGATCGTTGTGAGAAACTGATACAGAAGGTTGTAGGCATCTATCGCGAGCGGCTTGTGAGCGAGGTCCTTACTGCGTATCTCTTGAGACTGAATCAGCTCTTTAATTGCAAGGCCCATACTAGAACGTAGAGGGGGTTATACTTTTAAAATCTTTCTCCAAACGCTCCATAACCTTCTTGCTCATCTTTGCCTTGGAGAGCAATAACACGGGAAGCTTCCTCAACTGACCTTTGGCAAACGCGCTTGTAATCTCGGCATCCCCAAGCGTCTTCTTGGCGTAGCCGATGCACAAATATACAAGCATGCCTACGGGGGTGGGAATTTGAATGATGCACTCCTCCTCCGATTTTTTTTGGGGAGTAATGTACAACACTACCTTGATCTGCTTACCCTCAAAAAAGGACTTCATCTGGCCAAGAAGGCTTGAAGGGGATGCTTCAGGGAGCACTGCGAGGCTCTGCTGGGGAGCCAACTCGGGGGCTGAAACGGGCGCAGATACCTCCACGAGTTTTGGCTTCTGCTCAGGAATACGCTGAATGACCTTTGGTATAGGCGCAGGGATGGGCTTCTGCACCGGCCTCGGTACTGGCCTTGGCTGTGGTTTTGGAATTACGGGAGGAATAGGCTTTTGCGTAAGCGCTTCCCCCATCATGGAAGCTGGTTTAGGCCTTGGGAGAAGACCAAGCCTCTGCTTGATCATGAGCTCTGCATCGTCGTTCGGGAGCAGATACCACTTCCAAAAAATCTCTGTCTGGTTGTTATACGTCACCTCGAGGGGGATGGCAAAATCTTTTATCTTGCGCATAAGAAATTTCATCACGGGGTTGAGCTCTTCCTCACGGGCGATCTTCTGCTGGCTGATGAGCGAGAACGCGGTTTTCTCCTTCGGATCAAGCCGATCCGAGAACTTCTGCAATTGAGCTTCCTGGCCTTCAAGATAATACAATGGAGTTCCTCCGATTTTAAGGTGGCTTACTTTCACTTTCTTCTTCGAGCTCAGCTCAGAAAGAATAGCGGAGGTCATCATGAGGTCTTTATGAATGTCCTTCGCGATCTGCGCGGGAATAATTGGGCCGCGCACTTTCATCATGTCAAGAATCTGCTGGTCAAGCATACCGAGAAGTGGGCAGCGGTGGTTTAAAAGTTTTTATATGACAGACTATCGGTTTATGGCCTGAGCCACTTCACTTCGTAGTACGTCACATCATTCTCCTCATCGACGATGCATATCATCAAACGCTTCTTCGTGGAGTGTGCTACGCGGTTTTTGGCTGAGAAATCATGCCATGTCAGCGTTGAGGATTCCTTTACAGGGTATACTATCCATCGCGCGTGGTCCTCTCCCGGCTTAACGCCGCGATCATACACCCTGAATTCAGCGCCAAACTTTAAGGCGGTTTTAACAATATAGCCGCGGTTGCGGATATCCTTAAACACACAATACCGCGTCCAGAGCTCTTCCTCAAGCTTCTGCGCCTTTTTTAAGAACGACTCAAACGAAAGCTTAGCGTTTCTCGCGTCCACAATATCGAGTTTGCCCTTTTCCAGCAAGTATAATGCCTCAACGAGGGAAAGCTGCACTTTTCCTTCCTCGAGCAAAACGCCATACCTGCTCTGATTAAATAATTCCCGGGCCTCATTCGTGCTTTCGGTTATGACGCGCTCCTTGAAAAAAACGCCAATGACCTTTTTCTTGTCCTTCTTGATATCTTTAGGCTCTTCCGGCTTTTTCGTCATGCCCCATCAGAATGGGGAGGGATTTAAAAAGCTGTGGTTTTGCAAAAGCATTATAAATGAGATCAGCGACTACAACCCCCTATGGAACTCATCTTTCTCGGCACGTCCGCGATGGTGCCTACGGAAACGAGAAATCACACGGCGATGCTGCTGCGCTTTGAAGGAGAGGGAATACTCTTCGACTGCGGGGAAGGAACGCAACGTCAGTTTAAGCAAGCAAAGGTGAGCATTACTACGATAACAAAAATTCTCATCAGCCATTGGCATGGTGACCATGTGTTTGGGCTTCCAGGAGTCATTCAAAGCCTTGGAATGTCGCAGTATCAGGGGCATATTGAGATCTATGGTCCAAAGGGAACAAAACTGCATATGCGCCAGATGTTCCAGGCGTTTGGAATTCAACCGACCATTCCGATTACCATTCATGAAGTCAAGAATGGAGTTATCTTCGAGAATGATACGTTTCTCATCCAGGCTGAAGAGCTTGAGCACAATATCCCGTGTCTCGGGTATGCGTTCATAGAAAAAGACGTGCGAAAGATCAACTTGCAGGCAGCGAAGAAGCATGGAATTCCGGAAGGGCCCTTGATGGGAAAACTCCAGCAGAATAAAAGCATTCATCATGCGGGCAAAGTGATTACGCCCGGGGAGGTCACGTATCTCCGCCCCGGAAAAAAAATTGCGGTGATCCTTGATACGGTGCCATGCAGCGGGGCGTTGAAGCTCGCCCAAGATGCAGATGTTCTCGTGTGCGAAGCTACATACACAAGCGCGCTTGAGGAGAAAGGAGAAGACCGCGGCCACATGACTGCACGACAGGCTGCGCAGCTCGCGCAGCATGCTCATGCCAAAAAACTTATCATCACGCATTTCAGCGCGCGCTACACGAGCTTCGACCAGCTTGAGCAAGACGCTCGCGAGCTCTTTCCAGAAGCCCAATGCGCGTATGATTTCCTCAAAGTGAAGCTCTGATGTCTCATAAATCGAAAGGGATTAACGCGGAACGAGAACTCATTCACCTCTTCTGGGCGCAGGGATGGGCTGCTGTCCGCGTTTCTGGATCTGGATCCATGAAATACCCGAGCCCGGACGTTATCGCGGCAACCCGATTAAGAAGACTTGCCATAGAATGCAAGGCAACCAAAGATGAACACAAGTATATCCCTAAAGCTGACATCGAACAGCTTAAAACATTTGCCGGAATCATTAATGCAGAGCCCTGGATTGCGATCCGCTTCAATGCTTTGCCTTGGTATTTTCTCATGATCGAGGACATGCGAGCAACAGGCCAGAACATGATGGTATCTGTAAGTGATGCCCAGAAGAAAGGGCTGCTATTTGAGGAATTAATCCGACGGTAAGTGTTCTTATTATTGAGTGGGAATACACTTTTAGTGAGGGGGTCATAATTATTTCGAATGGATAAAATAAGCAGATAGATAGATAAAATAGAGAAAATATAGTGATTTGTTCGTTTTTTAGCATGAATAATGGGTTTTTTTGCTTTTTATTCTATTTAATCTCCTAATTTTACTAATAATAAAACCAAAAGATTTATAAATTGGAAGTATCATAGAAGAAGGGGTAAGAGCAAGGGGGTCTATGGTCGCACGCCAGAACTATACGATAGAGGTAGTTGTCCCAAACATGAAGACTTCAGATAAACTCATCGAGGAAGTAATACGCCAGAGCGTCGGTGTAGAGATTGTGCCACTCGTACGCTACCTGCGCAATCGAAAAAACGTATCTGAATTCAAAATTGCGGAGGGCATTAAGCAGGAAGTCAACATCACGAGGAACTGGCTCTATCGATTATACGACCTCAATCTCGTGACATTCATTCGCAAGAAAGACAAGATTAAGGGGTGGTATATCTACTACTGGACGTTTAATCCGGGGCGCGTCAGAGACCTCCAAATTGATCTTCGACGCAAACGACTTGAAAAACTCAAAGACCGTCTAAAGAGAGAACGGGGGAGTGATTTCTTTATATGCGAAAATAAATGCATACGCCTCGACTTTGACCAAGTCACCGAGTACGCCTATAAATGCCCAGAATGCGGAACCCTCATGCACCAAGAAGATAACGCGGAGCATATCCTGAGCATAGAAAAAGAAATCCAAGCGCTTGAAAAAGCGCTGCAGAGTTAACGCTTCTTACTCAATATCTTTTTCTCAATGATAGATTCTTCCCTCAAAATCCTATTCGCCATGCGCTCCAAATGCATTTCCATTCTCGCAACTCTGCGCTCCATGAGCACGAGGACACGTAAGGAATATACAATCGCGGCAAGCACACCAATAATAATACTGAGAATAACCGTTAGCAGCTGTTGATCAGCAAATACCATCCCATTCACCTCTTTTGAAATATGCTTCAAAGAATACGAGAGTTAGAGTATATAAATGTTTTCACTATGCGTATGGGTTGTGTGTCCGCAATCAGCTTTTTCCCTGCTTAAGTCAACGCTAGAAAAAATTGCCCAAAACCATGTATGACTGTATATTCAGGATCCTGTTTTTTGCAGCTCGCCGCCCACGGCGGCGTTATCCTAACGTACCCCGAGGAAACGCGCATAGTTGTTGAGGCCGTCGTAGCCACTGAGACCGTCGTAGCCGAGGTTGCCGAGGAACAGTGGACGGGACATTGGAACATTCCCAAAGCCAAGTTCATGTATCCTGTGATAGCTGCCAAATGAACTCCGGCCCTCTCCACCGCCTTCCTTCTTTCCGAAGAGTATTCCATGCAGAATTTCAACATTTTCAGGAGAACCGCAAACTGAGGCAACGCGGTCATCCATTCTAAATTGGTCAGCATTCAATTCTCCCCTCTCAAAAAGTATTAACTTCCCGGCGCCATGCATGTCTATAACCTCTTTCGTATCTGTTGCAAGGGGTATCAAGCGATAGCCCTCTGGGATCATTAAGGATATTGTATACGGTGCTCCGGCAGCCGGAATATTGCCTGCCCTTAAATCCATAAGATTGTCAACCCTGACAATATTTTTGACATCATAACTTCCTTTGCCAACAGCGGCCCACTCATCATGAGCAATAGGCATAAATGCATACGCTCCACCTGTGGGAATTGCGTCTTCCAGACCTTTTTCTGTAGCCATTGAGCCAACAGAGTGCCATGCCTCATACGAACGTGTATTATCGCGGAAGCCATGACACTCAACGCTTATCGTATCTATCCAGTGATGTCTGACTACAGCACGAACTTCAGGATGATGGCCCATGGCCTGTGTTGCCAGAGGCATGTCTGCAACCTTTAATCCATGCTCCCGTGCTAACTCCTCGGCTTGCTTTCGAGCATCAAGATATCTCAATATATCAGTAACTGCTCCCAGCAATGGAGCGCTTGGATAAATGAGTTCTGGCATGTGTTCACCCTCATAATTATTGGTTTGTTTTTATTTCTTCTGCTGGCTTTTGAACATCTCGTTCAATGATCCAACAAAATACGGTGCGTTGAGCCACACGCCGACATCATAGCTTGCAGGCGTTTTCTTGTCATCAAGAACCATGAGCAAGACTTCTTTATCATCAATCACGCACCATCTTCCAGCAAGCTGGACGTCTCGGACTTCCGCAAACTCAGCAAATTTTGCCTGGGCTTTTTGCGTTTCCTTTCCAAGCGGTGCGCTGACTATGACTTTAACTCCCCGCTGCGCAGCACGCGCAAGCGCGGTTCGCAGCGCGTCTGCCTTGCGCTGCATTCCGAGCGCGGTTGTGTGAATATGAATGGATTGTTTAGCATTCTTAATCATCATTCCGAGATGATCATAGAGGCTGTTTCTGCCTTTAAACGCGCCGGACATGTCTCCGGGCTCAACAAGATCCGCGCCCTGATTATGCAAGAGCAAGAGCTCATCAAGAATCTCAGACTTCTCGAGCTGCTCCATAAGGTTCGTGCGCACATCGGCGTCTTCGCGTATGCGTTGTTTCACTCGCTTTAATACCTCTTCCGGATGCACGGCAAGATATTTTATTGGCTTGCCAAGCTTCATGATTATGAATCCCTTCTTTTCAAGGCTTTCGAGCACATCATAACTGCGAGAGCGAGGAACATTCGCAATATCACTCAACTCTCCTGCTGTAGAAATCCCCCGAGAAAGCAATGCTGTCCACAGCTTTGCTTCATACGAATTGAGACCGAAGTCCCTGAGTTTGTTCAAAAAATGCTTTTGGACGATCATAGTTAAGCCCCCATATGCCATTCCTGGCTGAAGAAGGAAGTGCCGGGGTACTTTATAAATCTTTTCTTTTTTTAACTACTCTTTAATAGTTACATAATGGTTTGGTATTGTTTGGGATATGCGCATTTCAGCAGCAAAGACTTTATAAAGAACGACATTTATAAACATTTATAAAGGGCGGGGGATTTACTAAACTCCAACTCCGTGCGGAGTAGGGGGTATCAGCGTATGGTTAAGAAAAAGGAGAAGCCAGCAGAAAAACGAGATATTGAAATTGTTAATATCGTCGTGAGCACATCGCTTGAGCACGACATTCCTTTAGAAAAGATGGCGGCTACGCTCTCAAATACGGAATATAATCCGGAACAGTTTCCGGGGCTTGTAATCAGAATCAAAGACCCCAAGACGTCTGCACTTATCTTCAGCTCAGGAAAGGTCGTATGCACGGGGGCTCGTACCATAGAAAAAGTCCATGAGTCAATCAAGAAAATCATCAAAAGTCTTGAAAAAATTAATATCAAAATCAAGATCGAGCCAAAAATCAATATCCAGAATATTGTCGCTTCTGGCAGTGTTGGTATGGCTCTT
>Ga0209542_10012761_pt1 | contig 14615 bp, 17 predicted proteins | sample RifCSPhighO2_01_FD_184028 | JGI IMG/M metagenome (GOLD analysis project Ga0209542, IMG submission 184028) | Soil microbial communities from Rifle, Colorado - Rifle CSP2_plank highO2_0.1 (SPAdes) (version 2) | ecosystem: Environmental > Terrestrial > Deep subsurface > Rock core/Sediment ...
CGAGTCTTCGAACAAAGACGCGCTGTTCAAAAAAGCAAAAGAACTGGGAGTGAGCGTAGAAAAGGAAATGGGGAAGTTCCAAATAGCAGACGCTATTTACAAGAAGTTCTGCTTGCCAAAGCTGTGGGAGCCTACGTTCGTTATTCATCATCCCGCAGGTTCCAAGCCCCTTGCAAAGGAGCTTTCGAGCAATCCTTCGCAGTTGGCTTCCTTTCAGTTGATTGTAGCCGGATGGGAGCTTATCAACGCTTTTTCCGAGCAGAATGATCCTCTAAAACAAAAGGAAGTGTTCGAGGCGCAGGTAGCGATGAGAAAAGAGGGTATGGCAGATGCGCATCCTATGGACGAAGACTTCATTGAGGCTTTGGAATATGGTATGCCTCCTGCTGCTGGATTTGGCATGGGTATCGATAGATTAACCGCGCTTCTGACAGATTCCCACAGCCTTCGCGAAGTCATTCTATTTCCCACCATGAAACCCAAAGAATAATATGCTAGACATTAAATTCATCAGAAATAATCCGGAGAAAGTACGAGATGCTTGCAAGAAAAGGGGAGTAGATTTGGATATTGAAAAAATAGTTTCGCTTGACGCGAAAAAGCGCGAGCTTTTGCAGGAGATTGAGAGTATGAAGGCGGAACAGAACAAGCTCGGCAAAGAGGATATCGCAAAAGCACAGGCCTTGAAGGCAGACATCAAAACCAAAGAACCACTATTGAAAGAAGTAGATGAAGAACTGCAAAAACTTTTATTGTTGCTTCCTAATATTCCCCAGGAAGATGTTCCTACGGGAAATGAAGAAGCGAATGTTGTCTTAAGGCAAGAAGGAAAACTTCCCAAGTTTTCCTTTGAGCCCAAAGAACATCTCGCGTTGGGCGAAGCTTTGGACGTTATTGATGTTGAGCGCGCGGCAAAAGTATCGGGTTCCCGCTTTGCCTATATAAAAGGAGACCTGGCGCTTTTAGAGTTTGCCTTGGTGCGTATGGCAATGGATTACGCGGCAAAAGAAAAGTTTGTGCCCGTTATTCCACCTGTGCTGGTAAAGGAAGAGATGATGAAAGACATGGGATACATTGATACTAAGGAAGATTTGGCAGAGCGGTATTTTTTTGAGAAAGAAAAGATGTTTTTAGTGGGTACGGCTGAGCAGTCAGTAGGTCCTATGCATCAGGGAGAAGTATTTGGGGAAAAGGAGCTGCCGAAAAGATATGTTGCTTTTTCTACTTCTTTTAGAGAAGAAGCAGGTTCGCATGGAAAAGACACGAAGGGCATTCTGCGCGTACACCAGTTCGACAAGGTTGAACTGTTTAGTTTTTGCCATCCTGAAAAATCAAAAGAAGAGCACCAGTTCTTAGTTTCTTTTGAAGAAAAACTCTGGAAAGATTTAGGTATTCCGTATCAAGTGGTGCAGTTGGCAGCAGGAGATATGTCGCGGCCCGCGGTGTCTACCATAGATATTGAGGCATGGCTGCCTGGGCAGAACAAATACCGGGAAGTAAGCAGTGCTTCAAATACAACTGATTTCCAGGCACGGAGATTAAGTATTCGTTATAAAACGAAAGAAGGCAAAACAGAATTTGTGCACATGCTCAACGCTACCGGGTTTCCTATCGGCAGAACATTGATTGCGATTATGGAAAACTATCAGCAGAAAGACGGAAGCATTGAAATCCCGAAAGCTCTTCAAAAATATATTGGCAAGAAAAAAATAACAGGCCGAGTCGATTGACGACTCGGCCTTGCCTCCATTACTGCGAAGTAATGGCGACTTGAACGACGCTGGCGATCATGCTGATGGCATAGAGTGCCATCCCGATCACTATGAACCAAGGAAGAGATTCCTCACCTTCCCGAGGAGAGGGCCGCATTTCCACACACTCCTTTCTTGTGGGTAGGGATGATGGAAAGCCATCCTCCCAAAAAGACGAAGTTCACGGCCACGATAGGGAGGGCCACCCCCCAAATCAAGGCCGCGATTGGCCAGCGTAAGACATCTTCGAGGACGTCCCCCGCATTCCTTGTGAGCATCTGGTTCCTCCTATATTGCTCAGAATACATATTACCATGCTTTTAGACAAAAGTCAAGAGAACCACATTACAGTACAGGATACACGGGTTTCCTATAGAATTGCAGGCCAAGGCTTTGCGCTTTTGGTGTTGCACGGTTGGGGAAGGGGATCTGTGGCTTATGTGAAGGTCATGGAGGCACTGGCGCAGCAAGGGTATCAGGTTATCATTCCCGACCTTCCCGGTTTCGGAAATACCGAACCTCCCAAATCTCCTTGGGGAATCGACGAATACGCGCAGTTTGCTTTTGAGTTTTCGCAGAAACTTGGCTTAGCCAAGTTTCACCTCCTGGGGCATTCGTTTGGCGGGCAGATCGCAGTGAAGTTCGCAACAGACCATCCGCAGCAGGTACAGAAGCTCATTTTGTACGCGGCGGCAGTCATTCGCAGAGAGCCAACAGAGAGCACAAAGAAAATCCAGGTTGTTGCCAGAATCGGCAACGCTGTATTTTCCCTTCCGCTCCTTTCTGTTCTGCAAAGCCCTTTACGAAAACTGTTTTATAGATTATTTGGCATTAGTGACGCCGCGTATTCAACCGGAATAATGAAGGAGATACGGAAAAAGGTGGTGCGGCAAGACCTCACCCACCTTCTTTCAAAGATTTCATGTCCCGTGCTTTTGATCTGGGGTGACAAAGACAAGAGCACCCCCATAGAAGATTCCCGCGTTATTCAGGAAAAGATTCCCCACGCCTCTCTCAAGGTGCTTTCTGAAACCACGCATTTGCTGCACCGCGAAGTTCCCCAAAGCTTTGTGCAGGCGCTTTTAACATTCCTTGAATCATGACATTCTTTGACTTTCTTGTTGTTGTTTGGTCTATTCGCACCGTGAAAGCGGTTTTGTTTTGGCTCTATTTGTGGCAGCTCAAGGAGTACCACGCGGGAAGATTCATTGACCATTTCAGAACAGCAAAAGGAAGGCAGATCTTCTTGAACCCGCTTTTCCTTGGGAAAATCGTGCTTTTCGGGGCATTGTTTCTCTCTACCCAGTTCGCGCCTCTCTTGTTTATCCTCTATGCCTTTGAAGCTTTGCAAGCAGCACGGCAGGTAGGCGCAAAAAAGCTTTTAAAGCCAGTTTTCACAAAAAAGATCTTGTTCCTCCTTTTGGTTTCTATTGTCTTTGCATTAGGGTTTGTGCAGGATCCCCCTTCCCTTCTTCTTTTTGACATCCTTACTCCAGGCATTGTTTCTGTGATAGTGCTTTTGTTCCAACCTTTCGCGGCGTTGGGAAGGCAGAGGATTGTTGAGAAGGCACGGCAAAAACGCAATGCTCTTAAAAACCTTATGGTTGTTGGAATTACGGGAAGTTACGGCAAAACCTCAACCAAGGAGTTTTTGGCGCGCATTCTCGAAAAGAAGTTCAAAGTACTCAAAACAAAAGAACACCAGAACTCTGAAGTTGGCATTGCGCGATGCATTCTGGATGAGTTGAAGCCCGAGCACGAGGTATTTGTGTGCGAAATGGGGGCATACGGCAGGGGAGGGATAAAGCTCTTGGCAAGCATTGCGAAACCCACGCACGGCGTGCTGACCGGTATTAATGAGCAGCACATGGCAACCTTTGGTTCTCAAGAAAACATCATCAACACAAAATACGAGCTCATTGAAAGTTTGCCCGCAAGCGGTGTGGCGTTTTTCAACGCGAACAATAAATATTGCAGGGAGTTGTACGAAAAAACAAAGGGGAAAAAGATGTTGTATGGCGAGAACGCGGAGTTTCCAGGAGGAGAGAATATTTTGGGAGCTGCCGCGGTTGCAAGAGAGTTGGGAATGACTGAAGAAGAGGTAGCAAAAGCAGTGCAGGAGGTTGGAGACACATTCCCTGGAATGGAAGTCAAAAAAGGGAAGGATGGCATAACGATTCTGAACGCCATGTATTCAGCTAATCCAGACGGAGTCATGGCGAATCTTGAATATTTAAAAACATTCTCGGGAAAGAAGGTTTTGGTTATGCCCTGCTTGATCGAACTGGGCTTTTCGGCAAAGGAAGTGCATGAAAGAGTAGCAAAAAAGATAACAGAAGTATGCGACCTTGCGGTTATCACCACAAAAGAGTACTTTGAAACATTGGCGCAAGGTTCGGATAAGGTTGTTTTTAGTGAAGACCCCCAGGATATTGTGGAGAAAATCAAAAACACCACACAGGGGAGCGGGGCAGTGCTCCTCGAAGGAAGAGTTCCTTCAAGCATTCTCACACTCTTATGATGAAACCCATTGTGATATCTCTTTCTCCAAATACTGAAGCAAATGATGTGTCGCTTGCGTGGACGTTGCTTTTTCAGCCATGGCGTTGGAAAAGGGGGGAAACGATTGAGAATCTTGAGTATGAGTTTGCGGAGTATGTGGGAAGAGATGTCGCGGTTTCATTTAACAGCGGCAGGTCTGCCTTACTCGCAATTTTGGCAAGTTTAGGGTTTCAAAAAGGAGACGAGGTGCTACTCCAGGCGTTTACCTGTAACGCGGTTCCCAATCCAGTTCTTTGGCAGGGCTTGAAGTCCGTGTACGTTGACTGCAAGAAGGAGGACTACAATATGGATGCAAGGGATTTGGAACGGAAAATCACTTCGAAAAGCAAGGCGGTGATAGTACAGCACACATTTGGCATCCCTGCTGACTTGGATGAAATTGAAGAAGTGTGCAGAAAACACAACCTTATTCTTATTGAAGACTGCGCTCACGCCTTGGGAGCAACGTATAAAGGGAAGTCTGTGGGAACATTCGGGAAAGCTTCGTTTTTCAGCTTTTCCCGCGACAAAGCCATATCTTCTGTATACGGAGGTATGGCAACCACCAATGACGCTGTTCTTGCCCAGAAACTTAGGGAGTTTCAAAGGGGCGCGGGGCACCCTTCTCTGTTCTGGATAAAACAGCAGCTTTTGCATCCTCTGTTTATGAACTGGGTTATTCTTCCAACCTACTCGGTTTTTGGGAAGTACCTTTTGGTGCTTCTTCAGGTTTCGCATTTGCTTTCAAAGGCAGTGCACTGGAAAGAGAAGCAGGGGAAGAAGCCAGGGTATTTTCCCAAAGCCCTCCCCAACGCACTTGCGTGTCTTGCGCTCCGTCAGCTTCGAAAGCTCGAACGATTCAATCAGCACCGAAAAGAGATAGCAGGGTTGTATGAGCGCGAATTGGGCGCTCAAGCTCAGAAAGAGGGGAGCATGTTTTTGCGCTTTCCTCTGCAACATGAACGCAGCCATGAGATCATTAAAAAGGCGTGGGAGCAGAATCTTTTGCTGGGCGACTGGTACACCAGCCCCATAGCTCCGGATGACACGAATTTGGAGAAGATGGGATACGTTAAGGGAAGCTGCCCAGTTGCTGAATCGCTCTCAAAAACCACCCTGAACCTTCCTACGCATATCCACATTGGAGATAAAGAGGTAAAGAAAATTGTGGAGTTTTTGAAACTCAATGGAAGCTAAGGAAATTACAAACAAAGAAACCTGGGAAACGTTTTTCCTCCACTGCCGCGACAAAACATTTCTGCAGGCGTGGCAATGGGGAGAGTTTCACGCCAGACGAAACACTAAATTTTGGCGTTTTGGTATCTATGAAGATGATGCACTACAGGGAGTGGCGTTGGTGGCAAAAATTGCCGCAAAGAGGGGGACATTTCTTTTAATTCAACATGGACCAGTTCTCGCTGGGCGAGAAAGTTTTAATTTTCAAGTTTCAATTTTCAAAAGTTTTACAGAGGAGTTGAAGAAATTGGGGAATGAGGAGGGAGCAGATTTTATCCGCATAGCACCTCTGTTCGAACGCACGGAAGAGAGCATGAAACTCTTCCGTGATCTTGGATTTCGCGAAGCTCCCATGCACGCGAGTGCGTATGATTCCACCTGGAAACTCGACATTACGACAAGCGAAGGTGAATTGTTGCGCAATATGCGAAAGACCACGAGATATTTAATTCGCCAAACCTCGAGCAATCCGGACATCCGAATCGAAAAAAGTGCCGATCCGAAGGATATTGAAAAATATGAAACCCTGAATCTGCTAGTTGCAGAGAAGCAACAGTTCGTTCCATTTTCAAAAGCATTTATTGCAGATGAATTTGCGGCGCTTGCGGCAGACGGAAATGCTCTGTGGCTGTTTGGCATGTATAAAGATAAGGTTGCAGCTGCAGCGCTGGTGGTGTTTTGGTCAGGCATAGGATTTTACCATCAGGCGGCTTCTGACCCCGCGTTTTCGAAGTTTTCTATTCCATATCTTTTACAGTGGGAAGCGATAAAAGAGGCAAAGCAACGCGGATGCGCAATGTATGACTTTTGGGGGTATGCAGATCCAGCGTCAAAGCATCCTTGGGCCGGCCCCACGTTATTCAAAATGGGATTTGGAGGAAGGGCAGATCTGTATGTGAAAACGCAGGATCTCGTGCTGTCTCAAAAATACTGGCTCACCTACCTGTTTGAATTATTGAGAAAACTCAGGAGGGGATTATGAGAAGAAGAAAGTTCAAGAGAATAAAGAGACAAAAGCAGTTATACCAATACACGACGTTTTGGATGTTTCTCTTGGTTGCGTTTTTGGGAGGAGGCATTGCGTATTCGCTATTCCTTTCTTCTTGGTTCAAAATTACGAGCGTGCAAGCCCAAGGAGGGGATGAAAAGATCGAGGAGCAAATTGTTGCGAGGGTTGTTCCTCAGAACATATTCTTATTCAACGCGACACATCTTGAGCAATCACTCAGAGAATCGTTTCCTGAAATCACCGATATCGCTGTTCGAAAAAAGCTTCCTCAAACCATTTCAATAACATTCCAAAAGCGAGTAGGGGTTGCCGCGTGGTGCAAAACAGGACAGTGTTTTAGCGTGGACGCGAAAGGAATCGTGTTTGAGGAAAAGAACCCTGAGAACGAGCTCGTGGTTTCTTTTGAAGGGAATCCAGCGCTTGGCGGGGCATTAATGGAGGGGAAGCAGTGGAGCACCATTTTAGATTTCCAGAAGCGCGCGGAGAATCTTTTGGTCTTCCGCGATTTGAACCTTAGATTCCGTTCCGTTGAAATAGTTTCTGAAACGCGGGCAAACTGGAAAACCTCGGAACAATGGGAGGTGTATGCCAATCTAACCGAGGGTTTGGAATGGCAACTGTTGAAGCTGCAAGCGGTTTTGGAGAAAAAAATACCGCCTGAACGGCGTTCTTTTCTCTTGTATATTGATCTTCGTTTTGGAGACCAGGCGTATCTTAAGTACCGCTAACCTACATCCACCCCTTTTTCTTGAAGAACCCTATCACGGCAGCGGTCCCCACTATCATGACTCCTGCCACGATCCAGAAGCTGTAGGGGTTGTTGATGAACGGGTGGTCAAGGTTCTGGCCAAAGATGTTGGCAATAAGCATGGCAGGAAGCACGATAACGGAGAATATGGTGAGAACGCGCACGATTTCATTCGTTTTGTGGGCCAAGAGAGAGTTGTTGGTTTCTTCCAAAGCTCGCACCGTGTCTTTGTATGACTGCAAGTCGTTCTTCACTTGGCTCCAGTGGCCTATTAAGTGGGAGAAGTAGGGTTCCATTTCTTCGCCAAAGAATTTTGTTCCTTCGTCTCGCAAGGAATCGAAAATGTCGCCCTGGGGCACAATAATACGCAAGAAATCAATGATGTCTGCCTTGGTGAACGAGATCTCTTCCAGCATTTGGGATTGCTGGCCTTTGAAAATGGCGCTCTCAATGTAGTCGAGCTTGCGGTTGATGCGGGGAAGTTTTGTTAAGGAGCTTTCCCAGAACTCGTTGAGGATATTGAACAAAAGTTGGCCCGACCCCTTGCCCATAAATTCATTTTTTGTTTCGGGGTACAGGTTGCACCTGTCAAAAAGGTATTTTACAGGCAGAATAGAGTGGTAGTGCGCGGTAACCACCGCGTTTTTGGTGACAATGATGTCGAGCTCCTGGGGCCTGGTTTCCCTCAGTCCCTTGTTGTACACGGGGTAGTGGAGGACCAAGAAGAGGTAGTCGGGGAATACCTCCACTTTGGTTCGCCAAATAGGCGGGATTATTTCATCCAACACCAAAGGGTGGAAGTTAAAACGTTCCTTGAGGTATTGGAGGTCATCTTTGGTGGGGTTTTGCATGTCCACCCACGTAACTGTTGGAGTTTCAATAATCCGCCGCATTTGTTTAGTATACCAACCCACGAAAAACTTTTCAATCCTTTTCTCCTAAGCCCGGCTTAGTTATTCACACCCCTTCGGGTCTGAAGACTCCTCAGGGTCTGAACGACTTAACCTGGTTTAGGACATTGACTTTGGAGAGGAATTGACTAGTCGGAAGTGGTGGAGTATAGAGGAGGTAGTTCCAAGGAGGTGTTCCGTGAATAGAACCAGGCGGCTTATTGAGCGTCTTAACCGAGATGCGCCACCCCGTGACCCTTCCGCGTGCGAGCACTGCGGCGCATTGTTCCACCGGTCTGAAGATTGCGCGTTCGGCCCACCCGAACAACAGCGGAGGCGATTCAACGAGTTCAGGGCCAATCCGCTGGTAAGGGAAGTTGTTCGGAGAATGTCGGCCCTGCGCAAAGAACAGAGGCGGGGAGCATGATTCACATTAATTGGGGAGTAATCGGAGAGCTTTTTGGGACCGCAGCCCTTTTGACGCTTCCGGCCCTACCCGTTATGGCGTTTCTAATCTTCTGGCTTGCGCCCAAGGTGGAGTCATACATCGAGCGCAGGCACATAACTTAAAAAGGAACGGGTTTTCCTAGAAACAAGTTAGCAGTCGGGAACTCCTGGCTGCTTTTTCTTTTTGACAACAAAAAGCCGTGTGGTATAGAGGAGGTAGTTCCGAAGGCTAAGTTTATTTATTCAGGGGGATGAAGATGTCTCCTTTTGAGGTGAACAGAGTCAGGGGTTGGTTGGTGTGTGGAATCGGGATAATCGGCTGCACTTTATTGCCGACCGGCGCAATCTTGATATTGTTTCCAAGGACAGTGGCCCTGGGACTTCTTACTTGGTTCGCTGCGGTGATTCTGTCATTCATTCTTGCGTTCATCTCTCTTGGTCTATATTTCATTGGCCCGCATTTTAGAAGGATACCAATGAGTCTCCCTCCGCGAGGATATGGGGGTAGAAGCTACAACTTGCTGCCAATGGACCTTGGTAGGTTCGATAATGTGGCAATTCGCAGCCTCAGGCGTATGAAGGCGTTGGTGCTGCGTTGAGGTGGGAAGGCGATGTGTGGAAAGTTTCTTTGCTGGTTGAGGTTCCATGACTTATATTGGGCAGCCGGTCATTCTCGCTGCAGGAGGCCGGGGTGCCAAACTACCAATCTCTATGGCCATGATTAGCAGTCGGGAGTCTTGACTGCTAATTTTTATTTGATACTATATACCAATATGGAGTTTACTCAGCGGCAAAAGGATATACTGGAAACAGTGGTGGAAGAATATATCAGGATGGCTCAACCAATTAGCTCGCAGCTTCTTGAAGAGCGGTATGATTTTGGCGTTTCACCAGCCACCATACGGAATGAGCTCGTTACCCTTTCTGAACAGGGATTTTTGATGCAGCCCCACACTGCGGCAGGCCGCGTTCCCACAGACAGGGGATACCGCTTTTTCGTAAATGAACTACTGGAAGAGCAAACACAAAAAGAAGAGCAGGTGTTTGAAGAACTGGGGAATGCTTTGGAACAGGCAGGATATATCGCAAAGCACATTGCAAACCTTGCTTCTGCTTTGAGTGCGGTATACCTTGAAAGGCATAAGATGCTTTTCAAAGAAGGATGGGAAGAATTGTTGGCAGAGCCAGAGTTTGAGAACAGAGATACCTTGAAGAACTTTGCAAAATTGGTGGAGGAGTTTGAGGAAAAAGCAGGGGAGCTTCCCCAAAGAACCGGCATTCAAATATTCATTGGCAGGGAAGCGCCTTTTTCAAAGTGCGAGGAATTTAGTATAATGATTGCGGATTTTGTATTACCTGAAGGAGAAAAAGGAAGAGTTGCCATACTGGGCCCCAAGCGGATGGCGTACGAGAAGAATATCCGTTTACTTGAATCGCTTTTGTAATCATGGAAGAAAAAGACTTGAAAAAAGAACTGGAGGAAATGAAGAAAGAGCGCGACGAGTATCTCAGAGGGTGGCAAAGAGCGCGGGCAGACCTGTTGAACTACAAAAAAGAGGAAATGGAGCGCATGAAAGGGCTGATGGAGTATAGCCAGGCAGAGTTTCTGCTCAATATGCTGCCCATACTCGACAACCTCGAACGCGCCGAGCAGACAATTAAAGACCAGGGATTCTTGCAGATCGGGAAACAGATGAGAGATTTCTTAAAAAGCCAGGGCGTTGAAGAACTGCGCGTAGGAAAAGAGAAGTTCAATCCGGAGTTTCATGAGGCAGTGGGAGAGGTTGAGAGAACGGGTTTGGAACCAGGAACAGTAGCCGAGGTTGTTGAAAAAGGGTATACGCTCAATAAAAAATTGTTAAAGCCAGCTAAGGTAAAAACAGCAAAATAACATGCCAAAAATCGTAGGAATCGACTTGGGAACAACGTTGTCTGAAATCGCGGTCATGGAAGGGGGAGCAGCAAAGGTGCTCGAAAACAGGGAAGGCGCGAGAACCACTCCTTCTGTTGTTGCCGTTTCTAAAAATGGCGAGATCTTGGTTGGCATACAGGCAAAGCGCCAGCAAATTACCAACCCCCAGAACACCATTTTTCAGGTAAAGCGCCTTATTGGGAGGAGATATACCGACGCTGAGGTGCAGCGCGACAAAAAGCTTTTGCCCTATGAAATGAGGGAAGCTCCAGACGGAGGAGTTGAGGTGAAAATGGGGGAGAAGTGGTATAAACCCTTGGAGATTTCAGCCATGGTGTTGCGGAAATTGAAGCAAGACGCTGAAGAGAAGCTGGGGGAGAAAATAACAGAAGCCATTATTACGGTTCCTGCTTACTTTGACGACTCGCAACGAAAAGCAACAAAAGCAGCAGGAGAAATAGCGGGATTCGAAGTGAAACGGGTGCTCAACGAGCCCACAGCCGCAGCTCTTGCGTATGGTTTGGATAAGCAAAAGAACGAACGTATTATTGTCTACGATTTTGGAGGAGGCACCTTTGATATTTCTATTTTGGAGGTTTCTGAAAACACTATTGAGGTGAAGGGAACTGGGGGAGACACGCACCTTGGAGGAGAGGACTTTGACCAGAAAGTCATGGATTGGTTGATAGGTGAGTTCAAAAAAGATCAGGGCATTGACCTCTCAAAAGACCCGCTTGCCTTGCAGCGTTTGAAGGAAGCCGCGGAAAAGGCAAAGGTGGAGCTTTCCACTGCCATGGAAACCGAGATAAATCTTCCTTTCATTACGTCAGATGCTTCAGGCCCTAAGCACTTGCTCTATAAGTTGACGAGAGCACAGCTGGAAGGACTTGTTCGGGAATACATAGAGAAATCCATTGAGCTGGTAAAGCAAACCTTGAAAGAAGCTAGTTTAAATCCCCAAGACATTAACGAGGTGGTGCTCGTGGGTGGCCAAACCAGAATGCCTGCCATGCAGGAAACCGTAAAGCAGTTGTTCAACAAAGAACCCAACAAAACCCTGAATCCAGACGAAGTGGTTGCAATGGGAGCAGCCATTCAGGCAGGTATTTTGCAGGGAGAAGTGCGCGACGTTCTTTTATTGGACGTGACCCCGCTTTCTCTGGGCATTGAAACTTTGGGAGGAGTAAACACCATTTTAATTCAAAAGAACACCACGGTTCCTACTGCAAAGAGCCAGGTGTTCTCAACAGCCGCAGACAACCAAACCTCTGTTGAGGTGCACGTGGTGCAGGGAGAGCGGCCAATGGCAGAAGGCAACAAGAGTTTGGGCCGTTTCATTCTAGACGGCATTGCTCCTTCGCCCAGAGGCGTTCCCCAGGTTGAAGTGACTTTTGATATCGATGCCAACGGCATTCTGTCTGTCACAGCCAAAGACAAAGCAACCAACAAGTCCCAATCCATTCGCATCGAGGGTTCTACCGGGCTTTCCAAAGAAGAAGTGGAGAAACTCAAGAAAGAAGCAGAGCTTCATGAAGCAGAAGACATGAAGAAAAAGGAATTTATTGAGGCTCGCAATCTCGCGGATACCTTGCTGTATACCGCGGAAAAGACATTGAAAGACATGGGAGAAAAGGTTTCAGCGGATATTAAGAGCGAAGTGGAAACCAGAATTGAGGCGTTGAAGAAGGTAAAAGACAGTGGTACCATAGAAGAACTAAAAGGAGCCACAGAAGAGCTTTCCCAGGCCTTGCAGAAGATAGGCAGCCAGGTATACCAGCAAGGGGAACAGAAAGGAGAAGAGAATCCTCCCCAAGGAGAGCAGAGCCAACCATAACAGATGACAAAAGACTACTACAAAATTCTCGGGGTAACAAAAAACGCCTCCCAGGAAGACATTAAGAAGGCGTATTACAAGTTGGCTCATCAATACCATCCCGACAAAGGAGGAAGCGAATCGAAGTTCAAGGAAATAAACGAAGCGTACCAGATATTGTCAGACAAGGAAAAGCGCTCGCAGTATGACCGCTTTGGAAGGGTGTTTGAAGGCGGGGCAGGAACTGAAGGAGGATTCCGCTGGAACTGGGGAGGCCCTATGCCAGAGGACTTTTCCGAAGGTGAGGGCTTCGGCTTTGATTTTTCAGACTTTGGGGATCTGTTCGAGGATTTCTTTGGAGGGGAAGCACGGGGGCAGGATCCCAAGCGCGGCAGGGATATTGAGGTAGAACTTGAGCTGCCTTTGGAAGCTGTTTTAGAAAAGCGCGAAGAAACCATAACGCTTCAAAAATACCAAACATGCTTGAGATGCCAGGGGATAGGAGGAGAGCCTGGAACCTCTACTAAAGAGTGTTTTTCCTGCAGAGGCCAGGGCCAGGTGCAGAGAATTCAGAGAACCGTGTTCGGCACGTTCACCCGTTTGAGTTTGTGCCCTGAATGCCAAGGGGAAGGATTTAAGCCCGAGAAGATCTGTATTGTATGCAAAGGAGAAGGAAGGATAAGGGGAAAAGAAGTATTCAAGATAAGTATTCCCGCAGGCGTAGACACCAACCAGATACTGAAGTTCGAAGGAAAGGGTGACGCGGGAAGGAAGAAAGGAAAGCCAGGGGATTTGTACGTTCGAATCAAGGTAAAGCTCCATCGCGTGTTTGAAAGGAGAGGAGATGACTTGTTTATGTCGCTTCCCTTGAGTTTTTCTCAAGCTGTTTTGGGTGACGAAGTGGAGGTACCCAGCATTGAGGGAACATCTGTTCTTCTTACAATTCCCGCGGGCAGCGAGTCGGGAATGGTGCTGCGGGTCGCGGAAAAGGGCATTCCGCGCTTTGGAAGATTGGGAAGAGGGAACATGTACGTGGAACTGCAAATACAGATTCCCAAGAAACTCACAAAGGAACAGAAAGAACTCTTGGAGCGGTTGAAAAAAGAGGGGATATAGGGTACAATATTCCCGAGCCTTCGTAGCTCAACGGTAGAGCAACGCCTCCATAGCTCAACGGTAGAGCAACGCCCTTTTAAGGCGCTGATGTTGGTTCGATTCCTACTGGAGGCACCAATATGAGGAAAATTCCTCTTTCCTTAATAAAAAGATGTCAATCATTGCGTAAACGAGGATTTACGTTGGGAGAAATCGTTCAAACGACTGGGCTTCCCAAAACCACGATATACGGCCATGTGGCTCACATCCCGCTTCTCCAAGAAACAAAAATTCGGGTTTTCCGAGAAGCTACGAAAAGGATTAATGAATTTAATATCCGGGAACGAAAAGGGAAGTGTATTCCAGGGCGTGTAGTTAATAAGCCAAAGGAATGGACAGATGAACTTATTTTTCTCTTAGCTCATTTTTTATTCGACGGCGGAATTAACAAGAGCGGCTGTATATATTCAAACCGGAGCATAGCTCTTATTAGGCGAGTTGAAGATTTGGTGCGAACGCTTTTTTCTATTGAGCCGAAAAGCATTAAGGAGAATCCGGAAACAGGGGTGTATAGAATTTCTTACTTCTATGTAGAACTTGCCGACTATGCTCGCAATAAAACAGAAGAACTTCTTAAAAGAATCCAAAAAGAATCAGTGGAACGAAAACGGCTATTTCTTCGTGCGTTTTTTGATGATGAGGGCAATGTTTCATTTCGTAAAAAACAGCGAAGAGTTCGTGGATTTCAACACAACACTGGAATACTAAAGCTTGTTAAGACACTTCTCTTGGATTTTGGCATCAGGAGTGCAGTAGATGAAAAGTATAATGAAATAGTAATTTCTCGACGGGAGGATATGTTTAAGTTTCAAAAAGAGATTAATTTTTCCAGGGGGATATTTTTGAATCCTAGAAGAAAGAATAGTATTTGGAAAAGGGAACTTGAGAAGCGGCAACTTTTGAATCAAGTCCTAGCTTCTTATCAGAGCTAAGTGGTTCCGCGTTCGAATCGCGGCGAAGGCACTTTGTTTTTCTACGGTGTTTGTGGTATGGTACCGTCAGTCCTAAAGACGGCAAAGGGGGACAGTGGTGAAGGTTCTGGTTGTTCACGAGGATTCCGAGTCGTCTGACATTATCAAGATGTGCGTTGAAAACCATTGGCCAGGGTCTTCT